>OHWC01001221.1_pt1 | contig 11649 bp, 10 predicted proteins | sample 1579541 | NCBI WGS metagenome assembly OHWC01 (sample SAMEA3882551, study PRJEB24775) | human gut metagenome | biome: human-associated habitat; feature: intestine environment; material: feces | place: Netherlands | collected 2009/2010
GTGGTACATGGGTAGCTGATGGTACCTCTATCATCACAAAACTGACCATTGCAGATGGTGCAAGTGTTGCATATGGTACAGCTGTCGACGCAGATGGACAGGCAATTCAGCTGAAAGCAGGAAATACTTATGAGAATATCACAGTAACTGCAGCAACAAGCGGAACAACTGTAAAGAGTATCAGCAACAGCAATCTGATTACAACAGCAGATGGAAGCAAGATCGCATATGACAGCAACATCACTTTCACAATGAAAGACGGCAACGGATATAAAGAACTTTCATTTTCCGACGCAAAGACAGCTGTTAAAGCGAAAAAAGCAGTAAAAGTTTACACATTATCCCATAAAGAAGGCTACGGTTCTGTATGGAACAGCAACTATACCTACACAGATTACCGTACCGGTATCCAGATCGGTGAGAACAGCGGTGCTGCAATCGGAACAGAGGGTGTTGGTGGTAAATTAACAGGCAACACATTATCTGATCTGGTATTAACATCCACATCAAAGAACTTCAACCCGGTTGTTGTAAACAAAGCAGACGCAACACTGGATAATCCGGTGATCGTAGTTGGTAATGCAAACGGCAAAAATAACTCTGACGGTAGTGCAGATGTCAACGACTTCGTTGGATACGGTACTGCAGTTAATATTTACGGTGATTCTGTAACAACTGGCGGTGGTGCTGATGCAAACGGCCAGATGGGTGGAACAACCAATACAAATGCAACTTATAAGACAGATATTGATCTTTCCAATGGAGGATCCATCACAACTTATGGTGTAGCAAGACCGGCTGTAGCAGTAGATAACGGTGGTGATGTTCTCATCAAGGGTGATGGCGATTCCAAAACACAGGAAATCTCTGTAAACGGTGGTACACTGTACGATGGATTTAAGAATACAGCGGATACAGTTAAGATGGTATCACCGCCATGGGTACTTGGTGTTGTAGGAAACTCCCGTGCAACCAACATGCTTGGTAAAGGATCTACTATGATCGTTCAGGATTCTGATGTATATGCTAAGAGCTGGGGCGCATTATCCACAGACTCCGGAAGCAATCCATATCTGTATGCAATCAACAGTAACATCACTATGGATACTACATCCAAGGATGCAAGTGGATACGGTACATATGCAATCGGTAACGCCCAGGAATATTTCCTTGGATCAACCTTTGACGTACCGACTTACCTGACCATCGCAGCAAACGGTGATAACAATACTATCACAATGGGTGCTACAACAAAAGGGCAGGAGATCACAACACAGAAAGCTGTATGGAAAGACAATACACAGTCCATCATCGATTACAATAAAGTAACAGCATCTGAGACAAGAGAAACCGTTATCAATTCCGAAAACTTCGGTGTAGATATCTGGGGTCAGGCTACTGTTAATGTAAACGATGCTACAACAATGAATACAAAATCTGCAGCGTTCCTGATTAAGAGCGCAGACTCTACGGTAAATCTTGGTGCAGACGTTACTGTAAATGCAGCAACAGATGTAAATGCTCAGGCAGAGAAAGAACTCAACGGAACAGAGAACGGTGTTGTTTACCAGATCATCGATAACGAAGATGCAGCAGCAAAAGGTATTTCCTTCCCGGAAGGATATGCAGGTCCTGTATTCAGCGATGCTGAGTATTCTGAGGCAGAAGGCTGGATGAGTGAGGCAAACACATCTGAGAGAACAAATACTTCTGTATTAAACATCGCAGATAAAGATCTGCAGGGTAATATTTACAACGGATCCGGTTACTACGGAGCAGCGAACAAGCTGACGGTTAACATCGAGGATGGCGCTTCTGTAACAGGTGCAATCAGTGCTACAACCATCAAACATACAACGGATGGCGGCAAGACACAGAACACATCGATCAAAGAAGCTGATTACAACCAGATCGGTCATGTAATGAACACACCTTACTACAACGGCGGCAACGATGTAGTTGTAAACGTAGAAAAAGGTGGTACATGGGTAGCTGATGGTACCTCTATCATCACAAAACTGACCATTGCAGACGGCGCAACTGTAACATACGGTTCCGCAAAAGATGCAAACGGCAAAGCAATCAAACTGGAAGCCGGCAAAACATACGAGAACATTACAGTATCTGATCAGCCGGATGAGACTCCTGCATACACAGGACTTGCTCAGGCAGAAGATGGTACATGGTACTACTACCTTGAGGGTGAAATTGCTTACGGTATCTCCGGACTTGCTCAGAATGAGTACGGTTGGTGGTATGTAGAAGGCGGTGCGGTCAACTTTGGTTACAACAGCCTTGTATCGTATGGCGGAAGTTGGTGGAAGGTAACCGGCGGTATGGTAGATTTTGGTTTCACCGGCATTGTAAATTACTATGGCACAAATTATCGCGTTGTAAACGGACAGGTGCAATTTTAAATTCTGAAGTGAAAGGGGAAGTATAAAACTGTATCTGCCACAATAATAGTCAGAAAACTGACAGATTAAAAAAATAAAATAGAATCCATAAAAAAATAGAATAATTATAAAAAATCGCTCCATACTAACAGCAAAATAAGAAGGAGGAAATTTGCATGTGTTGTAAATTGATGAAAAAGTGTTGCTGTATAGTAGTGATCGCAATGATCACGGGAGCGGTTTTTTATTTTTTATGCGGATTAAAAGGCGAAGCTATACAGGAGAACGGGTATCTGGGGCAAAAACTTCGATCTAAAAGAGAAAAAGTTAAGCAGGCCTGTAAATGCATGAAAGCGCAGGGAGGAGATATTGCAAGGGAAGTGAAATTTGCGGCAGAGTATTCCGCAGATGAGATGAAGGACAGCTGGAAACATGCGGGTGAAGCAGTGCGTAATGCTGCCAGTGAGATTAAAGCAGATATGTCTGAGATGAAAGAATCTGCACAGGCAGTATTTAAAGAGGATGAAGAAACTTCGGAAGAAAAGGAATCTGTATGAGTGCGGCAGGACAGATTTTATATCTGAAAATAGAACAGAACTGTATTGTATACAAGCGGAGTGTAACGCTGCAGGATATCGCATCGGTGGAATGTACCGATGTGGGGATCCTCCGTCAGGTGTTGCAGGAACAGGTATATTATTTTTCCGGGAATGAGAAAAGCAGCTTGGTACAGGTTTTTTCGGTCTTAGATGTCATCCGGAAAATTCATGAAAAATATCCGATGTTGGAGGTTGAAAACATTGGAGAACCGGATTTTGTGATTCGTTATGTGCCGGATCCGGAGAAAAAATCCGTGCAATATTTAAAGACAGCGTTGGTCTGCGTGATTCTGTTTTTCGGTTCCGCATTTACCATCATGACATTTATCGAGGATGTTTCTGTCAATAAAGTATTTAATGCTCTGTATACAAGAGTCACCGGACAGGTATCCAACGGAGCGGGAGTACTGGAAATCTGCTTTTGCATCGGTCTTGCCATCGGTATCATGGTTTTCTACAATCATGTCGGAACGAAGAAAATCACAGATGATCCGACACCGATCCAGGTGGCAATGCGCAAATACGAGCAGGATGTGGATACCACTTATATCGAGACCAGCAGCCGGAAAGGGAAAAGTAAGAAAGTGTGAATGCATTCCTGAATAAAGAAGGCAGAAAAAGAATGTGATATAAGATTGTTTGCATCGGAAAGAAAGGAGGTCGGTAAGATGGTCACTTATCAGCTTCTGTTTGGCGCATTGGGATTGTTGTGTGGCATTGGTGTGGCAGCTGGAGTCTTTGCCCTGGTGGCAAGTCTTGGCATGGTGCCACGTATGGCGGGAAAAACCAGTGTGGCGGCCTATGTGCCTGCACTGGAAAACGCACTGATTGCCGGAGGAATCTTTGGCTGTGTGCTGGCTGTTTTCCCGGAGCTTCCATTTCCGGTTGGAACATGGTTCCTGGGGGTGTATGGACTGGCCTCCGGTGTATTTTCAGGCTGTCTGTCCGTTGCACTGGCGGAAGTGCTCAACGTATTTCCGGTGCTGTTTCGCAGAATGGGAATCAAAACCGGTCTTGAGATACTGATTACTTTCTTTGCATTTGGAAAGGTTGCAGGCGGACTGGTTTATTTTTTCTGTGTTGCCAGATAAACGCTCTGCGAAGGTGCACCAAGTCACACGTGCGTTCGACTTGAGTGAAAAAGTTTGAGCAGAAAGGATGGAAAAGAAGATGGAACAAAAGAATGGACAGGAAAAACGGCAGAAGACGAAGGCGGAATATAAGAATATTTCCCGGGAGGAACTGATGCAGGAAATTTCCGGACAGGAGAATGCCAGAACCGAGGAAGAAAAAGAGGCACGGAAAAATGCCTATCATGTTTATGTCAGCCAGGTGACGCCGTCTTACAGTCTGACGCTGAATATGCTGAAAGCATTCCTCGTGGGCGGCATCATTTGCTGCATCGGCCAGGGCATTATGAATTTTGCCATGAGCCGGGGACTGGATCAGATGAACGCCGGGAAATGGACCAGTGTGATCCTGGTGCTGATCAGTGTAATCCTTACCGGGCTGAATATCTATCCTACGATTGCAAAATTCGGTGGTGCGGGCGCACTGGTTCCTATCACGGGATTTGCAAATGGTGTGGCAGCACCGGCGATAGAGTTTAAAAAAGAGGGGCAGGTCTTTGGTATCGGCAGTCAGATTTTTTCCATCGGTGGTCCGGTCATTTTGTATGGTATTTTTACCAGCTGGCTGCTGGGACTGGTGTATTGGATCTGGAAACTGGCATCGTAAAATTGTGCTGGATTTTCTCTCAGAAATATACTATTATGCTAAAGGGGTAATCATTAATAGAAATGTGGGGGAAATAATGTGGAAAGCAATTTTTTTGGGACAGAAAAAATAGCAAAGATATTAATGAAAATGGCACCGCCTGTGATGCTGGCTCAGCTGATACAGGCGTTATATAATGTGGTGGACAGTTTCTTTGTCGGCCGTTACTCTGAGAGTGGTCTGACGGCACTCTCAATTATTTATCCGATCCAGCTGCTGATGATCGCCCTGGCAGTTGGAACCGGTGTGGGCATTAACACCGAGATGGCGTATAATCTGGGAATCGGCAAAAAGAAACGCTCGGATGATACGGCAGGAATCGGTACACCGCTGGCACTTGTGATGTGGGTTCTTTTTGCAGGGGTCTGCTTTTTCCTGATGCCGGCATATGCGAGGATGAATACGTCTTCAGAGGAAGTCATTGCGATGGTAGTCAGCTACGGAAGAATCGTTTGCGTGCTCAGCATCGGACTGTTTTTAGAGAGCGTATGGACAAAAGTGCATCAGGCAGAGGGAAATATGAGGGTGCCCATGATCGCACAAATTGTAGGTGCAGTGGTGAATATCGTATTGGATCCATTCCTGATCTTCGGATTATGCGGTCTGCCGAAAATGGGAATCGCAGGAGCTGCTACAGCTACCGTGGTGGGGCAGATCGCAGCGGCTGTGATCGTTATGAAAGGGGGATGTCGGAAAATACCGAAGTTAGTGGTATTTCCACATCAGATCAAACGGATTTATAAACTCGGTATTCCAAACATTCTGATGCAGTCGGCGTATACGTTTTACATATTTGGGCTGAATCTGCTCCTTGCAACTTTCTCAGATCAGGCAGTTACGGTATTGGGATTGTATTATAAATGGCAGGCATTTTTCTTTATTCCGCTTGGTGCGATGCAGACTTGTATCGTACCGGTGGTGAGTTACAATTTCGCCGCCGGAAAATATGAGCGTTGCAAAAAGACACTGAAGGTGGCCATTGGATTCGGTGTCGCCCTGATGATGATCGGTGTTGTCTTATTTGAAACAATTCCGGGACAGATGCTTCATGTGTTTTCACATGACCCGGAAGTTATCCGGATCGGAGTCGTGGCTTTCCGGTTTATCGGAATCAGCTTTGTGCCATTGGTAAGTTCACTGACATTCCCGGTATTTTTCCAGGCACTGGGGCATGCGGCGACAAGCTCAATCCTGACGATTATCCGGACCGTATTTTTATTTATTCCACTGGCTTATCTGTTTTCGAGATTCGGACTGAACTGGTTCTGGCTGACATTTCCGGTGACGGATTCCATCACGACATTGGCAGGATACCTGTTTTACCGGAAGTTCAACAAAAGCATGCCATCAGTTGCTGTGGAAGCGTGATGAAGTGGCAGAAAAATGGTTATGGGCTTTTTGTATTATGGAATAAAGGATGAGAGAAGAACTGGGAGCGTAATCGTATGGCAAAAAGGATTGGAATTATATCAGATACGCATAATCTTCTGCGGCCGGAGGTACTGGAAATCCTGAAAGGCTGTGACTGTATCCTGCATGCTGGGGATGTGACGAAGGAATCTCTGCTGGATCAGATACGTTTTCTGGGCAATCTGTATGTGGTGCGTGGAAACAATGATGGAGACTGGGCTAGGGGAATCGCAAAAGTTTTGACATTTCAGATCGAGGGCGTTTCTTTTGTAATGGCGCATGAATGGCGGCATCTGATCGGACAGACGGAAGGAACGAATGTGGCGGTATTTGGTCATACTCATAAATATTTTGCGGAACAAGCGGGACACCTGCTCTGGCTGAATCCCGGAAGTTGCGGATATCCCCGGTTTGGCGGTGCTGTCACCATGGTGGTGATGGAAGTGGACGGGGCGGAATATTATGTTGAGAAAATTGACTTTTCCAGTGGAAAATGATAGGATTTGAAATAAATGAAGAAAGAAGGAAACAGAGTATGATAAACCCGGCAGCAGCTATGAAAGTAATGAAAGCAAAAAATCAGTTTGTGAGCAACCATCCGAAATTTGCGGCATTTTTCAGAAATGTCTTAACCGGTGGGGTACAGGAAGGCACTGTGATTGAGATTACTGTCACGAGACCGGGAGAGGAGCCGATGACGACAAATATGCGTGTACAGCAGTCAGATATTGAGCTGTTCCAGAGCCTGAAAGATCTGAATGGCTGATCGACAGGAAACTTACAGGATTTCTACGAGTTATTTTTTGCCGGATTATAGACGGGGCGAACCGGTTATAAGATATTGTACGAGGATGTGACGGTATGTATTCAATGGTGATACTGGATGATGAAAAAATCGTATTACAGGGAATCCAGAAGCTTTGTCAGAAGGAGGATTTTGGATTTGTGATCAAGGGAGCCTTTGTGGACTCTCTGAAAGCGTTGGATGCATTGCCGGGTCTGCGTCCGCATCTAATCATTACCGATGTGCGGATGCCTCAGATGGATGGTCTGGAATTTGCAAGAAGGGCCAAGGAAATCCTGCCGGAGAGCGAAATTGTGATTTTGTCCGGGTATCGTGATTTTTCCTATGCGCAGACTGCCATGCAGATCGGAGTCAGTGACTATCTGTTAAAACCTATCAAAAAGACGGATTTTGGTGATATGCTGCACCGGATGTATGAACGTCTGGAGGCAAAAATCGGACAGGCAGCCTATTATCAGGTGCTGGATGGATATGCCAGAGGACTTGTGGGAGAAGAGGAAGTGAAACATGCCGTTTCTTCCGTACAGCCGGCCAATGTGGCGCAGCGCCCCGGTGTACTGGCGAAGGAAGGCGAGCAGTCGCCCACAAAGATCGTGCGGGATGCCCTGTACTACATCCGCAGACATTACAATGAGAACATTTCCCTGACGGACGTTGCGGAGCATATCAATGTGAATAAAAGTTATCTGTGCGATGTGTTCAAGAAAGAGCAGAAAGTGACGATTCTTCAGTATATGACAAATCTGCGTATTGAGAAAGCAAAAGAACTGCTGCTACATACAGATATGAAGATGTATGAGATTTCCGTGGAAGTCGGTTACAACGACTACACTTATTTTTCACAGATCTTCAAGCGGAATACAGGGGAAACCCTTTCGGAATTCCGCAAAAAGGCAGGAAGTAAGAAATAAACTGAAAAGATTATATACATAAAAAGCACCCACAGGAGGGGAAACTCAGAAAATGAGCAATGCTCCGTGTGAGTGCTTCTTTTATTGCAAATCCTCTGTCTTTTCTGATGGATCATGTTCAAGAACCGGAAGCGTCAGATCACACCAGGTACGGTTGTTTCGTATCTCGTAGGAAAGACCATAGGAAATTCCACAGAGGATTTGTATGCGGCGCTGTATATTTTGCACACCGTAGCTTTTCTGGTCAAAATCCAGCAGTTCCTGTCTGGAAGCATCAAAATCCAGCAACTTTTTCATCTGTTCCAGAGAGATGCGGGTGCCGTCATTTCCAATCCGGATATGCAGTGTATGTTCCCGGATAAAAATCTCCAGATCAATGGCGAATGGATCATCCGGGGAGATCATACCGTGTTTGATGGCATTTTCCACCAGCGGCTGCAGGGTAAAACGGGGAATGTAGAGTTCTGCGACTGTATCCGGAATCGTGATTGATACGCTCAGACAGTCTTCGTAGCGGAACTGCTGTAATACCAGGTAACTCCGTACATATTCCATTTCCTGCGCCACCCGGATGTAGGAACTGTGGCTTTTGGTCAGGTTGAGCCGGAACATATCTGACAGAGCGGTGACCATTTCACTGATTTCATCTTCGTCATTGGCGATGGCCAGCCAGTTGATAGAGTCGAGCGTATTGTATAGAAAATGTGGATTGATCTGGCTTTGCAGCAGGGCAAGTTCCGCATCCTTTTTCTCCAGATTTTTTACAAAATTTTACCGGATCAGAGTATCCATTCGGTTGACCATTTGCTGGTAGGAACGATAGATCTGAATGATTTCGTCCGGCTGTCCTTCAAAGGAGAAATCTTCCGGATCCGCTGGTTGTATATTTGAAAAGGATACCGAAGAACGATCCGGAGCATTCACAGCCACCGTATTTGTGGTGTCAGATGTCAAACCAGAAGCATCCTCAGCATCTTTATCCAAAACCGGAGTCCGTCCGGGAAAGACCATTGGTTTCATATCGCTGCGGTAGTGATCCATAGTATGTGCCAGATGGATGATAGAATCTGACAGGGAGGAGGCTGTCCGCCGGGACAGGAAAAACAGGATCGCTACCATGGCTGCGCCCAGTAAGATCGCCTGCAGGACAAAAATTGTCAGCGGTTCCGAAACTTCCCGGAATGGAGTGGCGGTATATAGATACCATCCGTTTTCTGTAACCGGCCGGATGTTCAGGACAAAACGTTTGCCATGAGAGGACAGAATCGAGCCTTTTTCCTGCGGAGAAAAATCTTCTAATAAATAAGAATAATCAGCAGAAGAATTATTTTGCAGGATGGTGGTTCCATTCTTGTTTACCAGCCAGATATTTGTCGTGTGACCGAAGTCAAATTCTCCCATTAGGTCTTGTAAAAAAGTATCATCCAGATACAGCATAAGGTAACCAAGCAGGGTCGTGTAGTCCGACATACTGTATACGGGACGTGCCATCATAATATGTTGTTGACTGCCCGGAGTGGTATGAGAGGAAGCTGATTCCGATACTGCCAAATCTGCAGAATCCGAGCCGGAAGTATAGGCAGATAAAGGTGTGTAATCCGGATCCACATACCACAGATATGGCTTATGGCTGTTTTGTAACTGCGCGAGCCATGTGGAATGAAAAATTGTATCATAGTCGGAAATATTGGTAAATGCTTTTTCTGTGGAGTACAACGTCTGGCTGTTACCGGTCAGGATCACACAGTTGATATAATCCCGGTTGGCGATAAAACCGTTAATGTGGTAGGCAACGTCCGTATTTTGTGGAAACTGCTCGCCGGCGGTACTGCTGGCAAGAATCTGCTGGATTTCGCTGTTGAAGATCATATCCTGGGATAAGATCTGTGTATTATCGACAATATGTGCTATGTCGCTGCGGACTTTTTCCGTAGCGGCTGCCTGGGAATTAATGACGGTCTGGCGGTAGTTCAGAGTCAGCATAACAATGGAAACGGTACAGACGATGGCAGTGACCGGAGCGGCGATCCGGAAAATGGACAGCAGCAGCCGGTGTCGGAAACTCTGATTATCTCGTTTATGTATGTTTAGTGATTTTTTTTTCATAAAGTTACCTCAAGTTATAGATGGAAAGTCATATTTTTTCAATATGATTGACGCTTACACCATAGTATTTTAACAGAAAAATGTAATAAGACAAAGAAAATCTATATTTCCCAAATATAGTCAATAAAAAACGAAATTTTCTTTATGTTTTTAAACGGCGTTTCCGATACAATAAAGGAGGTTTGAAGAGCACGAAGGAGTTAGGGTTTTTCGTGCAGAAAAAGTATTTATTATTGGGAGGAAAATTGAAACATGAAGAAAAAAGACAATCAAAATTCAGTGGTTGCGTTTGGCGTACATGGTTGGTTCCATATTATTTACATGATGCTGATGTTCTGGTTTTATGTAGGAATGATCAACGACGGAAGTAACAATATTGCAGGAAAAATTGCAGAACATATGCTGGGAAGTGCAAAAATGGCAGGAACGATCTCCACTTGTAATTCCATAGCCGGAATCATAGGTGTGGCACTGTTTATCGTAATCGGTATCTTAAACCGCAAAATCGGTTCCAGATATATGTCCGGTATTAACTGCATCATCGCCGGCATCACATATATCGGTGTACTGAATGCCCCAAACCCTGTTGTTTATACCATTATGATGGCAGTTACCTGCGGAACCATCATGTCAGCAGGTTATCTGTGCGGCGGTGTGCTGGTTGCAAACTGGTTTCCTAAGAAAAAAGGAATCGTTATGGGATATACAACTATGGGACACAACCTTGCAACAGCAATCTATGTACCGCTGATCCTGTTCCTGGTTGGAAGATTCGGAGTAACCCGTGCATGTTACCCGATTTCTATCGGATGTATCATTCTTGGTATTGTCGGAATTTTATTTGTCCGTGATACTCCGTTTGAGCGTGGCTATTATCCGGACCATGTATCCAAAGAAGTATATGATGAATTTTATGATACTTCTGATGGGGCAGACAGTGATAAAAATGGCGGCTGGACAATTGGAAAATTGTTAAAATGTTATCAGGTATGGATTGTTGCACTGGTAACCGGTGTATTCCAGATCTGCTCCGTAGGAACCATGTCACAGATGATCAACCGTACGACAAACGGATTTGGATTCTCTATTACCGTAGCTGCAAGTATTATGTCTGCATGTGCCATTGTAGGTGTTGTCGGATCTTTTCTGATTGGTGTTCTGGATCAGAAACTTGGAACAAAGAAAGCAATGATCGTATTTGGATGCTGGTATGCATGTGCATTATTATTCAACTTCACAGATACGATGGCAGGCTTCTGGATCTCTATCGTTATGATCGGTATCGGTATCGGCGGAAGTGCAAACTTCACCACTTCTCTTCCGGCATCTGTATTCGGAAGAAAAGGATTTGATAAAGTAAATTCGGTACTGTTCCCAATCCAGGGTATCATTACAGCACTGACCTTTGCCATCAACGGCGCAGTTATGAATATGACAGGTGGAAACATCCGTTACGCATATGCCATTGATGCATGTCTGGCTCTGATCAATGTGATTGTGATCATCGCATTTGTAAAAGATCATAAATACAATGCAGACTGGATTGCAGAACAGGAAGCAAAAGGCAGCGAAGAAGCAGAGGCTTTTGCAAAAACAATCTGATGTTATCTATAAAAAAGTGAAGCAAATAAGTGAAACAGGACCCC
>OHWC01001226.1_pt1 | contig 11615 bp, 8 predicted proteins | sample 1579541 | NCBI WGS metagenome assembly OHWC01 (sample SAMEA3882551, study PRJEB24775) | human gut metagenome | biome: human-associated habitat; feature: intestine environment; material: feces | place: Netherlands | collected 2009/2010
CCCGGCGCCGGGGTTGTGCAGCGGGCTGCGGGGCACGGGGTCGAGGCATTCGTATTCGCCCCGAAAGAGTATGCCTCGAAGGCCGACTACGAGCGCGAGATCGTGCGGCGGCTCGACGAAGCCGGCGTGGAGTTGGTCTGCTTGGCGGGGTACATGCGTATCGTCGGCGACGTGCTGCTGGGGGCTTACGGCGGACGGATCGTCAACATCCACCCTTCGCTGCTGCCGGCATTCCGCGGGGCACATGCCATCGAACAGGCGCTGGAATACGGCGTCAAGGTCTTCGGTGTGACGATCCATTATGTCGATGCGACGCTCGACGGCGGGAAGATCATCTCCCAGCGGGCGTTCGGATACGACGGCGACGACATCGCCGAGCTGGAAGCCCGGATCCATGCGGTGGAATATCCGCTTTATATAGAAACGATAAATAAATTATTAAAGGAATAATAACGATATGCGTGCATTAATCAGTGTCAGCGACAAAACGGGTGTCGTTGATTTCGCCAAGGGCCTGCGTGCCCTGGGTTGGGAGGTGATCGCCACGGGCGGCACGATGAAACTGCTGGCCGACAGCGGGGTGGAAGTAATCAACATCAGCGACGTGACGGGCTTTCCCGAGATCTGCGACGGCCGCGTCAAGACCCTGCACCCCAACGTGCACGGCGGCCTGCTGGCGCGACGCGACGATCCCGAACACCTGAAAGCCCTGAAAGATAACAATATCGAATTTATCGACATGTTCTGTGTGAACCTCTACCCGTTCCGCCAGACCATTGCCAAACCCGATGTGAAGATGGAGGACGCCATCGAGAACATCGACATCGGCGGCCCTTCGATGCTGCGTTCGGCCGCCAAGAACTGGGCCGACGTCACGGTGGTCTGCGACCCTGCGGACTATGACTTGATTTTGAACGAGATCCGCACTGCCGGCAATACCGAAAAGGCTACGCGCCTGAAACTTTCGGCCAAAGCATACACCCATACGGCTGAGTACGATGCGATGATCGCGGCCTATATGCGTGCACAGGCCGGGCTTAACGAGAAGCTGTTCCTTGAATTCGACCTCGTGCAGTCGCTGCGCTACGGGGAGAACCCCCACCAGTCGGCCAAGTTCTACCGTGAGGAGAAAGAGGTGCCTTATTCGCTGGCTTTTGCCCGCCAGCTCAACGGCAAGGAGTTGTCGTACAACAATATCCAGGATGCCAATGCCGCGCTGTGTATCGTCCGCGAGTTCGATGAGCCGTTCTGCGTGGGGCTCAAACACATGAATCCCTGTGGTGCTGCCGTCGGCAAGGATGTCGTGGATGCCTGGACGAAGGCTTACGAGGCCGACAAGGTGTCGATCTTCGGGGGTATCGTCGCCACGAACCGCACCGTAACGCGCGAGGCGGCCGTGTTGATGAAATCGATTTTCCTCGAGATCATCATGGCGCCGAAATTCGACGAAGGGGCGCTCGAAGTGCTCTGTACGAAGAAAAACCTGCGGCTGCTGGAGGTTGATATGCAGCAGGGGGCCGTCGACCCCAAGCAATATGTCAGCGTCAATGGCGGCCTGCTGGTGCAGGAGCTTGACGTGGTGACGAAAACCGTCACGGCCGATATGTGCGTGACGAAGGCAAAACCTGCCGCGGCACAGATGGACGACCTGAATTTCGGCTGGCATATCGTCAAGCACGTCAAGTCGAACGCCATCGTCGCCGTCAGGGACGGCCGTACGTTGGGCGTGGGCGCCGGGCAGATGAACCGCATCGGCTCGGCCGAGATCGCCCTCCGGCAGGCGCATGCCGCCGGCGTCACCGAAGGGCTGGTGCTGGCTTCGGACGGCTTCTTCCCCTTCGACGACTGCGTGACGCTGGCTGCCGAATACGGCGTGACGGCCATCGTGCAGCCGGGCGGTTCGGTACGTGACGAGGACTCGATCCGGAAGGCCGACGAGAAGGGCATCGCCATGGTATTCACGGGCGAGCGCCATTTCAAACATTGATTTTCGATTATCGCGGCACCTTTCGCCTCACCGTGCCCGCTTCGGGCGGGGCACAGCATCCTGTTTCCCGCCCGGAGCGGACTTCGCCAAGGTGAAATCCGCTTCCGTGGCGATCGGAAATCGGACGGTATAAATAAAAACTTTTGCCGCTGCGACAAGCCTCTCCCGAGGGAGGGGCTTGGGGAGAGTGCCGGACTTGTGAGCGGCGGCAGGCCGTGCATACATCGTCCGGCGGCATAACGGCGGTGAAAACTGTTAATTCGTATTCGTATGAAAGTTTTGGTTATTGGCGGCGGTGGCCGTGAACATGCAATTGTGGATGCGCTGTCGCGCTCGCCCCGGGTGGAGAAGATATTTTGCGCCCCCGGCAATGCGGGTATTGCGGCGCAGGCCGAGTGCGTGGCTATCCGCGAGACGGAGGTGGAGCGGCTGCGCGATTTTGCGGCGCAGAACGGCATCGGTCTTACGGTCGTCGGCCCCGAGGTGGCGTTGGCGGCGGGTGTGGTCGATGCGTTCAAGGCCGCCGGGCTGCGGGCTTTCGGCCCTACGAAGGCTGCCGCGCGTATCGAGTCGAGCAAGGAGTTCGCCAAAGACCTGATGGCCAAATACGCCATTCCGACGGCCGGTTACCGGGCCTTCACCGATTATGCCGCGGCGATGGACTATGTCGCTTCGCGTCCGCTGCCTGCCGTGCTGAAATACGACGGGCTGGCCGCGGGCAAGGGCGTGGTGATCGCCGAGACGATGGAGGAGGCCGATGCCGCCCTGAAGGACATGTTGCTCGACGACAAATTCGGCGCGGGCAAGGTCGTCGTCGAGGATTTCCTCACGGGGCCTGAATTTTCGTTCATGTGCTTCGTCTCCGGGCATAAGGTATGGCCGATGGTGCTGGCGCAGGATCACAAGCGGGCATTCGACGGCGACAAGGGGCCCAATACGGGCGGTATGGGCGCATATTCGCCCCTGCCGTTCATCACGGCCGAGGATGAACGCTATGCGCTCGAGAAGGTGTTGCAACCGACCGCCGACGCGATGGTCGCCGAGGGCTGCCCGTTCGAAGGCGTGCTTTACGGCGGCCTGATGAAGACCCCGCAAGGGATCAAGGTCATCGAATTCAACGCCCGTTTCGGCGACCCCGAAACCGAGGTCGTGCTGCCGCGCCTGAAAAGCGACATCGTGGATATCTTCTGCGCTGTGGCCGACGGCGGCGATACGCAGCTCGTATGGCACGATTTCGCCACGCTCGGCATCGTGCTCGCCTCGAAAGGCTATCCCGGAGCCTATGAAAAGGGCTGCGAGATCAAGGGGCTCGACCGGGTGGAAGGCGCCCTTTACCACATGGGGACGAAGGCCGACGGCAGCCGCATCCTCACCTCGGGCGGCCGCGTGCTGTTCGTCGTGGGCAAAGGAGCCACGCTGGCCGAGGCGCACGCCAATGCGCTGCGGGATGTCGCACGCATCGAATGCGACAACCTCTTCCATCGCACCGACATCGGACATTGGGCATTTGAAAAATAGTTATATATTAAGGTATGGTTATCAGCGGAAAAGAACTCTCAGCAAAACTCAAGGCCGAAATGGCCGCCGAAGTGGCTGCCTTCGGTGCGAAATACGGACGCGTGCCGCATCTGGTCGTAATCCTCGTGGGCGAAGACCCGGGCAGCGTCTCCTATGTGACGGGCAAGGCCAAGGCCTCGGCCGAGGTCGGCATCCGCAATACGACGATCCGTAAGCCGGAGTCGATCTCCGAGGCCGAGTTGCTCGGCATCATCGCCGACCTGAATGCCGACGAAGGCGTCGACGGAATCCTGGTGCAGCTGCCCCTGCCCAAGCATATCGACGAGGACAAGGTGATCGCCGCGATCGACAAGGGGAAGGATGTCGACGGCTTCCATCCCCTCAATGTGGCGGCTTTGTGGCAGAAACAGCCCTGTACCCTGCCCTGTACGCCGAAAGGTATCCTCAAGATGCTGCGGGCTGCGGGCGTGGAGATCGCCGGCAAGGAGGCCGTGGTGATCGGCCGCAGCAATATCGTCGGGCTTCCCGTTTCGAAATTGCTGTTGGATGCCAATGCCACCGTGACCATGGCGCACAGCCGTACGCGTAACCTGGGCGAGGTGACGCGCCGCGCCGACATCCTGGTCGTGGCGATCGGCCGCCCGAAGTTCGTAACGGCGGATATGGTGCGTGACGGTGCCGTGGTGATCGACGTGGGGGTCAACCGCGATCCCGAAACCGGCAAGCTGTGCGGTGACGTCGATTTCGCTGCTATCGAGCCCAAGGCGTCGGTCATCACCCCTGTTCCCGGCGGCGTGGGGCCGATGACGATCTGCTGCCTGATGGAGAATACGATCGAGTGCTTCCTGCGGCGTATCGCACGGAAATAGCCCCGAATCGCCTGACCCGGGCGTTGTTCGCCTCCGGGCTCTCCCCCGCAAAACCCGAAGTGAAAACTTCGGGTTTTTTAGTGCCTTGCCTTTTTCCGGCCTTTGCCGTTGAGGGGGCGGTTTTTCTGCGGCCTGCTTCGAGCAATGCATGTCCGGTATTTTGCCGGTTTCAGGCGCCTTTCCCGTCGATTTTTAGGAAGCTGTAATCATATCCGCCCACGAGCTATATTAAGTAGCTCGATATGGTATACAAAAATGCTTTTTATGTATGCTTCTGCGGTTCATATGGTACAATGTGATGGTTTTTATTTAACTTTGAATGTCATTAAAGAGCGAAATTGTGTGTTGCGAAGTAAACAATTATGTGTTATGTAAATGATTTCGTTCTGTAAGAGAGGATAATTGGGGCTGTCGGTTGAATTCGTTTGAGCGGGTTGCAGGCCGTCCAAAAAATGTATAACAATTTAATAAACTATCTAAATGAAACTTTTTTACTATGCCGCTGCCGCTGCAGCCATGGCTTCGGCCGTTTTCTGTTCTTGCGATAAACAGGACGAAGTTACCCCCCCCCAGCCTGAAATCGCGCCTGTACATTTCGTAGGTGTGACGACACTCGATGTTGTTACGCGTGCCGAGGCGAAACCGTACGCAGCCGATTTCAATGTTTTTATTCCCGGCGTTACCGCTGCAACGAAACTGGTGAAATATAGTGCCGATGCATGGACTGTCGAGGGCGATCCTATTTTGGTGGATCGTACGGGCGGTACGCTGGTGGCATGGGCGCCTGCGGCTTTGGCCGTGACTACTTCTGCCAGTGGTGCCGAATATACGCTGACGGCGCAAAAGGATGCGGCCGCACAGGATTTGATCTACCAGCACCAGTCTGTCAATGCTGCCAATGCGGGAGCTGTCGCCGTTGAGATGGGGCACGCCTATTCCAAACTCTCATTTCTGGCAACGGCCGGCAATGGATACACAGGTGCTGCCAATCTCACCCAGGTACAGATTACCGGTGGAATCTATGCGACCGGCACGCTTAACATGGTAGACGGCAAGGTGGATCCGGTCGGAACGGCGACGGGGACGCTTACCCTGGCCGCCGGCGAAAAGGCGCTTGTAGTACCTATGGCCGGTCAGCCTACCATTGCCGTGACCTGCACGATCGACGGTAAAGAATTCACAGCAAACATTAAGGCCGATACCATGCCGTCGCTGCTGGCTGGCGTGGAGTACGAAATTACGTTGACGGTTGTCGGTCAGGAGGCCGTGATTTCTTCGGTGAAAGAAGTCCCCTGGACTACGACCAAGGTGGACGGCGGAACCATATCTTAACGACTTTGGGTGACGATATGCAAAACGGAAAGCCGCAGACTGTAAAGTCTGCGGCTTTCCTGTCGTGGATGCGATATCGCACCTTGCGTTGCGGCGCAGCAGGGCGATGCTACCTCTTGGCGTAAGTGCAGTGCAGTGCCTCGGGCAGCGGAGCCCCGGGGGCTCGCCGCCAGACCATGGCCCTGTCTTTCGAGGCGTCGCCCGTCCCGAAATCGAAGCCGTCTTGCGATGAGAATGTCACCGGGACAGCGCCTTCGAAGCCGTATTTTGCATAGAACCCGTGCAGCCACTCCTCGCTCGGGATCAGGAAGGCCGCCTCGTCGCCCTGCTCGCCGATGAGCCGCATGGCTTCGCGCATCAGCTTGCCGGCCAGTCCCCGGCGGCGGAATTCGGGTGCCGTCGCTACGCCGTAGATGTAGGTCGACCGTCCCAGCTCGCTCTCGAACGGCACGAGGTGGAGCATGGCCGCCGTACGCCCTTCGCATTCGGCCGTCAGCATCCTGCGGCGGCTGTAATAGCGCATCAGGAACGAGTCGACGAACTGTTCGTCGTCGCCGAACGCAGCCGTCCACAGCTCCTTGCAGGCGATTTCGTCCGGGTGCAGGTGGATGGCCGCATATTTGTGCTGGATGACGGCGGGGTGGTAGGAGAGCTTCGACTGGCGCAACCCGTCGATCCCGAGGTCTTCCTCGCGGTTTATCATCGTGAAACGCGCGGGAAGGTGCTGTGCGAAGAGTTTGTTGATGATCGTGAAGGCGCCGTCGTAGTCGGTGTCCGCCTTCTCGACATGCGTGTCGAACGTATGGTCGTTGACCGCCGAACCGTATGTGAACGCGATCAGCCTGTCGCCCACGTAGATACAGCCGCCGAGCATTTCCAGTTCTTCGAAATGTTCGAAAGCCCGCTGCATGGCCCGCTGTTCGGCGCACAGCTCCGAGGTGTGCCCTTCGTGGGCCCGGCGCCATTCGCGTTCGAGCTGCATGCACTCCCCGAACCGCTCGCGCGTGAGTTGCTCGTACCGGAAACCGGGGTACTCCGCCATGAAACGGTTGATGTGGTTGCGTTTGGGCTGGTATTTGCGTCCCGTGAGGTTGCGCAGGTCGTCGGCGTTGTAAACGTAATCTTCCATCCCGCGGTCGGATTCGAACGCGAACAGTCCGGCGTGCATGTTGCGAACCATCTCGCGCCCCTCGTCCGTAAGGCCGATGATGCGCAGCCGCTGGCCGTGCGCATGGGCGTCTTCGCGCAGGGCGGGGATGATCCGGGCGAAATCCCCTTCGCCGACGGGTTGCATGTACCCGATCTTCTCCCCGCCCCCGATCTGGAAGCGGATCACCAGGAAGCCGTCGATCTCGGCCCAGGCACTGCGATACATCGCCTGCCAGCAGTACATGTTGGCGAATGCGAGGTCGCAGTTATAGATGCCCGAGGGCATGGTATAGCGCTCGATGGTCTGTTTATCCTCGAGGCGCACGGGTTTGAATTCAATCATGGACGATGTAACTCTTTTTTTCTGCGTGGGAATAGTATTGCTGGACAAGGGCGCGGAAGTCCTGCAGGAGGGAGTCCCCGGCGCTTGACGCCGCCGGTGTCTCCTGCGCGTCGTCGAAGCGGATCGTGCCGTCGTTCGTCACGGCCTGGAACGCCCCGTCCCAGCTCACCGACCATTGCGGTCGCTGCGGTTCGTTCAGCACGTCGCGCCCGAATGCGAAATAGGGCTCCCTGTTGCCCAGCAGCCCCAGGAGCGTGGGCATGATGTCGAGCTGCTGCACGACTTCGCTGACCTCGCCCCGCAAGGCGCCGTCGGGGGTATACATGAAGCCGATGATATGGTAGTTGCCCGGATAGCTGCGGGTTTGGGCGGCGAATTTTTCAGAGGACACATGGTCGGCTACGAATACGAAGAGCGTGCGGCGGAACCATTCTTCGCTTCCGAAGCGCTCGAAGAAGAGCCGGAAGGCGTTGTCGTCGTAGGCCACGCCCTTGTGTATCTTCGTGTATCCGTCCGGGAGTTTGTCTTCGTATTGTGCCGGGACGACGAACGGGTGGTGCGACGAGAGGGTGAACAGCGTGGCGAAGAAAGGTTCCTGCATTTTCGAGAGCTCTTCGCCCGTGAATTGCAGGAACGGTTCGTCCCAGATACCCCAGTAACCGTCGAAATCCTCCGTGCCGTGTGCCGCTTCGTAATCCTCGCGGCTCAAGAGCCGATCGATGCCGGCGCTGCGGGCGTAGGCTCCGAATCCCATCGAACCGCGCTCCGAACCGCAGAAGAAGGCGGTTCGGTAGCCTTTGTCGCGGAGTATCTGCGGCAGTTGGCGGCTTTTGCCCAGCGACTGGGGCATCAGCACGAAAGGCTGTTTGAAGGAGGGGATGCTGCCCAGTACGGCGGGCATGGCCTGGATCGAGCGGGTGCCGTTGGCGTACATCTGTCCGAAACAGAGGCTTTGCCGCATGAGCGAGTCGAGGAACGGCGTGTAGCCCGGTTGCGTGCCGTTGCCGTACAATTCGGGTTTGAGGTAGGCCGAATGTTCGGCCGACATGCTTTCCAGAATGAAAACCATCACATTGCGCCCTTCGAGGTTCACGGCCGAAGAGTCGGGACGGTGGGTCGGGGTGAAATATTCGTCCAGTTTTTCGGGCGAAAAGTAACGGGTGTATTTGACCGATCCGCCGCTGCCGATGGTCCGCAGAATGCAGAAGGGGTTGCTCAGGATCAGGTTGGCCTTTTCGCTGGTCGAGGCGTAGAGCGTGGCGTTCGAGAGAGTGATCGGACGGGTCATGCGCGTTACGCCGCCCCGCATGCCGGCGATGCCGAGCAGAATGGCGATCACCAGCAGTCCCGTATTGACCGAGTAATAAACCCAGCCCTCGCGCAGGGGCGATCGGGGTGTGATCTTGCGTCCGTAACCCCAAACGAGCAGCCAGATGAGGACTGCGCCGACGAGGAGCAGGTACCAGTTTTCGGCGGCGAATTTCAGCACGAGCTGCACCGAATTGGAGTTGTCGGCGAAGAAGATTTCGTCGGCGGTGAAACGCTTCTGCGTGTAGCGGAAATAGACGCAATCGGCCAGGTTTACGGCCACGATCAGCAGCGAATTGATCACCGCATAGTACCAGAAGAGAATACGCCGATACCAGCTCCGCTCCCGGAAATGAAACGGCAGCAGCGAGAGGACGGTGAAAAGCAGATTGGCGTAGAGAACCGATACGGTGTCGAACTTCAGACCCCCCCCCGCCAATGTCAGGACCTCCTGCCAACCCAGGGGGCCGATCAGGGCGTAGTTGTAGCAGTAAAAGACGATTCGGCAGAGCAGCAGGACGATGTAGAGCAGGACGATGCGCCGCAGGAGTATGCCCGGATTACTATGTAGCCAGCGTTCCACCTTAGCAGGCTTTTAACGACATGTCGAGCGATTTGATCTGGTGCGTCAGGGCGCCGACCGATATGAAGTCCACGCCTGTTTCGGCGTATTCGCGCAGCGTGTCGAGCGTGATGCCGCCGCTCGACTCCGTTTCGCAGCGTCCGGCGACCTTCGCGACGGCCTGCCGCGTCAGCTCCGGGGTGAAATTGTCGAACATGATGCGGTCCACGCCTCCTGCGGCGAACACTTCGTCGATGTCTTCGAGCGAACGCACTTCGCATTCTATCGGAATGTTCTTGCCTTTTGCCTTGAGATAGGCTTTGGCTCCTTCGATGGCCGGGCGGATGCCGCCGGCAAAATCGATGTGGTTGTCTTTCAGTAAGATCATGTCGAACAGTCCCATGCGGTGATTCTCACCGCCGCCGATCTTGACGGCCATCTTGTCCAATACGCGCATGCCCGGGGTGGTTTTGCGCGTGTCGAGAACTTTGGTATGCAGGTCTTTGATCTTGTCGGCATAGACGGCTGTCTGGGTCGCCACGCCGCTCATGCGCTGCATGATGTTCAGTAGGATGCGTTCGGCTTGCAGCAGGGACTGGAGGCGTCCCGAAACGTAGAAGGCCACGTCGCCCGGCTTCACGCGGTCGCCGTCGCGGAGGATCTGTTCGAACTGCATGTCGGGGTCCAGGCGTCGAAGCACCAGTTGTGCGATTTCGATGCCCGCGAGAATACCCTCCTGTTTGCAGAGCAAGCGCATGCGGCCTTTTTCCGTCGCGGGGATGCAGCAGAGCGAGGTGTGGTCGCCGTCGCCGATGTCTTCGCGGATGGCCAGATCGATGAGCGCATCGACGAAAGGTTTGTATTCGGGTTTCATATTTTTCGGTTTTTATGGGTGAAACGAATCGTTTCGTTCGGCAGGGCCGGACGAATGTCTGAAGAGAGAGCGGTAACCGTGCGTTTGGCCCGCGAGGATTACCGCTCCGCTCCGGCACCCACAAAAATACGAAAATATTTTATTTTTCGACAATCAGGCGTCCCTGATAGCTTACATCGAAAGCTCCCGCACAGGTGAAGGTAATCGTTAAGTCCTTGCTGTCAGCTTTGCCCGTGAGATTGGTGATTACGTATTTGGCGAAGGGCGTGCCCTTGATTTCCGGTGTGACCGAGGCGGCGCTCAAGTCGATGGTTTTTTCCTCGCCTGTGTAGGAAATACCCGGTACTTCCATTTCGAGGGCGGGCATTTCGGCGGCGAAGCGGGTTTCGTGCATCAGGATTCGCACCTTGCCTTCGCCGTCGGCAACCAGTTCGAAGAGAGCTTTCCCGTCGGTGAACGTGGCGCCCGAGGCGACCGTCGTGACGGTCGAGGTGCCGAAGAAAAGCATGTTGGCCGTGACGGTTCCGTCGTTGATCGAGGTGTTTTCCGTGGCATACGTATACCCGTCGGGGAGTTCCGGGGTAGGATCGGGATCGCCGGTGCAGCCATCCGAGCAACTGCTCAAAGCAGCCGAGGCGAGCAGGGAGAAGGGGAGGAGAAACGTGAAGAATTTTTTCATAGTATGGGGTTTTATAGGGTGATGCTCAATGAAACGCCGAAAGTACGTGGTCGGCCCCGCTGCAGGAACGAGTTGCCGATCGACATGAAATAGAACGTATCGTAGTGGGTGCCGGTCAGGTTGCGTCCCCAGACATCGACGGCCCAGTGGCGGTGTTCGAAGCGAATCGAGGCTTCCAGCAGGGCGTAGAAGGGTTGCGAGAAGGTGTTCGCTTCGTTCCAGTAGATTCGGCCCGCACCGTTGGCAGCCACTCGGAAGATGACGTATTCGAGCCAGTTCCAATCCGTGCGGAGCGTATAGGATGCTCCGGCGTAGAGCGTGTGCTGCGGGGCGTAGGGGATGAAGTTGCCGGCGTAGTCGGCTTTGCCCGTATCGAATTTGACGAACGTGGCGTGGGTGTAGCCGTAGGCGACTTGCAGGTCGAGGTTTCGCCAGAGGGTAGCCAGCAGCGACGCTTCGCCGCCGAAGCTGCGCGTGCGGCCGGCGTTGGTCATCAGACGGCCCGTGACCTGTCCTTCGGGGAAGACCGTGAGCTGCTGGTCGCGGCAGTCGATGTAGAAGAGCGCCAGATCGGCCTGCACCTTATGCGAAGGGGTCGAGAGGTGGGCCCCCATCTCGTAGTTCCAGCTTTTCTCGGGTTTGTAGGTCACCACGTCGGCCACGTCGTAGAGCGAGCCGAATCCCATCTGTTTCATCACTTGCTGCTGCAGGACATCTGAGAACATCTGGGTATTGAATCCGCCGGCCTTGTAGCCTTTGCTGACGGAGGCGTAGAGCGTGTTGCGCCGTGCGCTGCCCATCCGGTAGAGCACCGATATTTTGGGAAGTATCTCCGTGAAGGATTGTTTGAGCGTACCCGGCTGATCGACCAGAATAGCGTGGGGATAGCTCGTGCCGTCGGGTGTTTGGGTCGTGTAGGTGGCTTCGGCATAGCTTCGGTAGTGGAGCTTCGAAGCCTCGAAATCAACGCGCAGGCCTGCCGTGAAGCGCCATC
>OHWC01001234.1_pt1 | contig 11567 bp, 7 predicted proteins | sample 1579541 | NCBI WGS metagenome assembly OHWC01 (sample SAMEA3882551, study PRJEB24775) | human gut metagenome | biome: human-associated habitat; feature: intestine environment; material: feces | place: Netherlands | collected 2009/2010
TGATTGATATGATGGGTGCGGAGCATATCTGGATTCCGGTCGTGCATATGACACGTGGTATTGCATACGAGTATGCGGAGCAGATGAAACTGCAAAAAGGAAGCCACAACTTTGAAAATGATATTCTGATGGCGGCAAAAAACATCGGAAAACGGTATGCAGTAAACCGGCCGCACGTCCAGAATCTGGAGATGACGGCGCTTGCCATGTTTGATGCGACGAAAAAGATGCACGGCATGAAAGAACGCGAGCGGCTGCTGCTTCGGATGGCGGTGATGCTGCACGATGTCGGAAAATACATCAGCCTTAATAATGTCGCGGATTCTTCCTATAATATTATCATGTCAAACGAAATCATCGGACTGTCCCATATTGAACGGGAGATGGTCGCACTGATTGCAAAATACAATACGGCAGTGCTTCCATCCTACGATGAGCTGGTGATGGAATCGTCGCTTAGTGCAGAACAGTATCTGACCGTATCGGAGTTGACAGCAATCGTCCGTCTGGCGAATGCACTAGATCGGAGTCACCTGCAGAAAATCCAGTCGATCCGCGCTGTCTTAAAGGAGAGAGAACTGCATCTGTCTCTGACGGTTGACCGTGATTTCACACTGGAGCAGGGACTGTGCCAGGATAAATTAGATTTTTTCAATGAGGTATTCAGCATACAGCCGATTATTAAGATGAAACGGCAGATGTAAGGAGGCGAACAAGATGGATGTAACACCATATAAGAAACCGGAATATTTTCGAAACCGGGAATTGAGCTGGATCAGCTTCGACGAGCGTGTTTTAAACGAGGCGCGGGATAAGAGTATTCCGCTGTTTGAACGTCTGAAATTTATCAGCATTACCTCCTCCAATCTGGATGAGTTTTATATGGTCCGTGTGGCTTCACTAAAAGACCAGGTGCATGCAAACTATACGAAAAAGGATCTGTCCGGCATGGATGCGAAGGAGCAGCTTACCGAGATCAGCAAACGGACGCATGAGCTAGTGCAGCTGCAGTACAATACGTACAATCGCTCGGCGGTTCCGTCTCTGGAGCACGTTGGCCTTACGATTATCAGTGAGCACGAGAAGCTGACGAAGGAGCAGGCGGAGTATGTGGATTCCTATTTTGAGGAAAACATTTACCCGGTTCTGACCCCGATGGCCATGGATTCGGCCCGCCCGTTCCCGTTGATCCGGAACAAAACATTGAATATCGGTGCACTGGTGCAGAAGAAAGAGGATTCGCTTCTGAGCCGTGCGGAGGATAAGAAAGAGAAGAAAGGCAAGGAGAAGGAAAAGGAAAAAGAACTGGAATTTGCGACGGTTCAGGTTCCTTCGGTACTGCCGCGTTTTATTCTGCTTCCGCAGGATGAAAAGACGGGACAGCGGTATGTGATTCTTCTGGAGGAGATCATCGAGCGGAACATTGGAAAGCTGTTCTTAAGCTACGATGTGGTCTGCGCGCATCCGTACCGTGTTATGCGAAATGCAGATCTTTCGATCGATGAGGATGAGGCTTCCGACCTGTTAAAAGAGATCCAGAAGCAGCTTAAAAAACGTCAGTGGGGCGAAGTGATCCGTCTGGAAGTGGAAGATAAGATGGATAAGCGGCTCCTGAAGATGCTGGAAAAAGAGTTTGACATCGATGAAGACGACCTGTTCCGGATTCCGGGACCGCTCGATCTGACGTTTTTAATGAAAATGTATGGGCTCGACGGCTTTGATGAGTATAAAATTCCGAAATATATTCCGGCTGCAGTTCCGGCGCTGATGAATGAGGATGACATTTTTGCAAACATCCGAAAGGGAGACATCCTGTTGCATCATCCTTATATGACGTTTGATCCGGTCGTACAATTTGTACAACAGGCAGCAAAGGATCCGGATGTACTGGCGATCAAACAGACACTGTACCGTGTGAGCGGCAATTCTCCGATTATTGCAGCACTGGCTCAGGCGGCGGAAAATGGCAAACAGGTTTCCGTACTGGTGGAATTAAAGGCACGGTTTGACGAAGAAAACAATATTGTCTGGGCGAAGATGCTGGAAAAGGCGGGATGCCATGTAATTTATGGCCTTCTGGGACTGAAAACACACAGTAAGATCACACTGGTGGTTCGGCGCGAGGAGACAGGCATTCGCAGATATGTACATCTTGGCACGGGAAACTATAACGATTCTACGGCAAAGCTGTATACGGACTGTGGCCTGTTGACATGCAATGCAAAGATCGGTGAGGATGCAACAGCAGTATTTAACATGCTTTCGGGCTATTCGGAGCCGGATCACTGGAACAAACTGGTGGTTGCGCCACTCTGGATGAAAGACAGATTCCTGCATCTGATTGCTATGGAGGAGGAACACGCGAAGAAGGGACAGAAAGCGCATATTATTGCGAAGATGAACTCGTTATGCGACCGCGATATTATTGCGGCGCTTTACAGTGCTTCGGCAGCCGGAGTAAAGATTGACCTGATTATCCGGGGAATCTGTTGTCTGAAGGTTGGAATCCCGGGTGTCAGCGAGAATATTACCGTTCGCTCGATTGTCGGCAATTTCCTGGAACATGCGCGGATTTTCTACTTCTACAGTGGTGGAAATGAAGAGGTGTTTATGGGAAGCGCGGACTGGATGCCGCGAAATCTGGAAAAACGGGTGGAGATTGTGTTCCCGGTTGAGGATGAGCAGATCAAGAAAGAAGTAATGCATATTCTTGATATCCAGATGAAGGATAATGTGAAAGCCAGTATTTTACAGGCAGACGGAACGTATACAAAGCCGGATAAGCGTGGAAAGACGCTGGTGAATTCACAGGAGTATTTCTGCAGGGAGGCAACGGAAAGAGCGGAAAAACCGAAAGAACAGGAAAACAGCAGGGTGTTTGTGCCGGCGGAACCGGTGGAATAGGTTTGGACGGACGCCCCGTAACGCACACAAGGGTGATGCGCGTTACGGGGCTGTGTGAAGGACGGACACGGACGTGGGCGCGGGAGCGCCCACTGCGTTGACATGAAAGAAGAATATGGTATGTTATGATGAGAAAGCGCTGCAGCTTTGAGAGTTGCGGCGTTTTTTTTGTGTCAAAAATAATCTGTCTGGTATTGGGAAAAGGAATGGCTATTCAGAACTCGTTTTGAAAATTGGTTTTGCGGGTGATTTTCGGGGATTTTACAAAGAGTGATCTGGAAGAGTGGCTGGAAAAGAAGGGGATGGAGACGGAGATAAGGGAAAATGTGGACATTTTTTGTAAAGTAACCGGTTATTTTATTAACGGGTATTTTACAAAGCGGTGGTAGTGGGCTTTACGGAAGGAAAGGTATAATGAATCTCGACAAGACGAGGAGGAAGAAAAACGAATGTCAAATATTGTGTTGAAGAATGTATGTAAATCTTATGATAAGGAACATTATGCGGTTCAGGATTTTTCGCTTGAAATACCGGATCGGGAGTTTGTGATTTTTGTTGGACCTTCCGGCTGCGGAAAATCGACGACGCTTCGGATGATTGCCGGTCTTGAGGAGATTACGAGCGGGGAGCTCTGGATCGATGGACAGCTTTGTAATTATGTAGAAGCAAAGGATCGCGATCTTTCGATGGTATTTCAGAACTACGCGCTTTATCCGAATATGACGGTATATGAAAATATGGCGTTTTCTATGAAAATCCGGAAACAGCCCAAGGATGAAGTTGATAAAAAGGTACATGAGGCAGCTAAAATGCTTGGAATTGAGCATTTACTTGACCGGAGACCGGCAGCACTTTCCGGCGGTCAGAAACAAAGAGTTGCGATTGGAAGTGCAATTATGAGACGGCCGAAAGCATTTTTAATGGATGAGCCGCTTTCGAACCTGGATGCGAAGCTGCGGGCACAGATGCGGGTGGAGCTGGCAAAATTACATAAGGAACTGAAAACGACGGTGATTTATGTTACACATGACCAGACGGAGGCGATGACGCTTGGTACAAAAATTATTGTTATGAAAGACGGTGTTGTGCAGCAGGCGGATACACCGGGGCAGATTTACCGCCATCCGGCAAACAAATTTGTGGCCGGTTTTATCGGAGCTCCGAGTATGAATTTTATGGAAACGATGGTGACGGAAAGAAACGGAGCGGTTTATCTGGAGGCAGACGGAGGAGTTACCCTTCGTGCAAAAGGAGAGAACGAAATGGTGCTTCGTCGCGCTTATCTCGGAAAAATGGTGATCTTAGGTCTGAGACCGGAGGATTTACAGGACGAAACAACCGCTTCCGCACATCGGATCTGTTACGAAGAGAATCAGTTGAAGGCATTTGTTGACCTGCGGGAGATGATCGGTGCAGAAGCGTATCTGCATATGAATACCGGAAGAAATCTGATTACAGCAAGAGTGCCTTCCGAGGCACCGGTTGCTGTAAAGGAAAGCATTACATTGTATGCAGATATGGAGAAAGCACAGATCTTTGATCCGTTTACAGAAGAAAATATTTTATCTCTGCCGGTTGAAAAAGAAGAACGTGCAACAGCATAAGAAGGAGCAAGAAGTGAAAAAAGTAATCGAAAAGTGTAAAAAAGCAGAAGTTTATATGTATCTAATCCCGAGTATGGTGATCTTTAGCATCTTTCTGTTTTATCCGTTTTTTAAAACCATTTATCTGAGCCTGTATAAGACAAACAAGCTTGGAGAAGCGAAATTGTATGTGGGACTGGATAACTATAAAAGCTTATTATCGAATCCATCCTTTTACAACAGTCTCTGGGTTACGCTGGAATTTGTGGCGATTGTTGTAGTCGGAAGTATGGCGCTTGGCCTTCTGGGAGCAGTTCTTTGCAGCAAGGCTTTTCCGGGAATCCGGGTATTCAGTACTTCCTATGCACTCCCAATGGCAGTAGCATCGAGCTCAGGTGCCATGATTTTCAAGATTATCTTAAATCCCACGATCGGTATCGTAAACAAACTGCTGCATGTGAGCATTAACTGGGTCAGTGATCCGAAATATGCGCTGATCTGTGTGGCTGTCCTCACGGCATGGCTGAACAGTGGCATCAATTTCCTGTACTTTTCAGCGGGACTTGGAAACATCGACGATTCGATTTATGAGCGTGCTTCTGTGGATGGCGCGAATGCAGTACAGAAATTTTTTAAGCTGACACTGCCGGGACTTTCTCCAATCATGTTTTACACACTGGTTGTTAACATTATTCAGGCATTCCAGTCATTCGGACAGGTGAAAATCCTGACACAGGGAGGACCGGGAGAATCCACGAACCTGATTGTATATTCGATTTACCGTGATGCGTTTTTTAATTACCGGTTTGGAAGCGCAGCCGCACAGTCCGTTGTTTTGTTTCTGATTGTCATGGCGCTTACCCTGGTTATGTTCCGCATGGAAAAGAGAGGAGTAAAATACTGATGTCTACAATAGCAACTACGATTGCCGGACCAAAAACTTATTCTGCAGAGGAGCTGCAGGCACTGCATCTGGCAATGAATGCAAAAGCAAAAAGAAAGAAAATGCTTCAGAAAACAGCGTTGGTTACCATGAACCTGATCGTTTGTCTGTTTATGCTGTTTCCGCTGCTTTATACCATCAGTGTAGCGTTTATGCCGTCCGGCGAGCTTTACACAATGGCAATGAACATCGTGCCAAAACATCCGACGCTGGAAAATTTCGTGGAAGCATTTTATAAAATTCCGCTGGTACGCTTTGTCCTGAACTCATTTTTGGTTGCGGGCAGCATTACGCTGGGTCAGATTGTAACATGTTCTCTTGCGGCATTTGCCTTCTCTTTCCTGAATTTCAAAGGAAAAAATGTTCTGTTTATGCTGGTCATGGCGACCATGATGGTGCCGGGTGAGGCAACCATTATTTCCAATTATCTGACAGTAGGAAGTCTCGGATTGCTCGATACCTATATTGTTCTGATCCTGCCTTCTCTTACCTCTGCAATGGGAATTTTCCTGTTCCGCCAGTTCTACATGACCTTTCCGATTTCGCTTTATGAATCGGCGAAGCTGGACGGCTGCGGGAATCTGCGGTTTATCGTAAAAATCCTGATGCCGCTGACAAAGTCAGCAATGGGAGCAATGGCGGTTTACACCTTTATCAATGCATGGAATATGTACATGTGGCCGCTGCTGGTTACAGGTTCGGACAGCAAGCGTACCGTACAGATTGGTATCAGTATGCTGAACAGCGTCGACGCACAGTCGATTACCCTGATGCTGGCGGGCGTGGTAATGATTATCATTCCATCCATTTCCATCTTTATCGTAGGCCAGAAGGCCTTAATCAAAGGAATGTTTTCAGGAGCAGTCAAGGGCTGATTCCTGTGACAGAAAAAAGAATAGAAAACTGTATGAAAAACGAGGAGAAAAAAATGAAGAAAAAAGTGATTGCATCGATTCTTGCGGCTTCTATGGCAGCTATGGCGCTTACTGGATGTGGAGGCGGAAAAACAACGAGTGAGGCACAGGGTGCAACAACGGATGAAACCACAGCCAGCACAGAGGCAGGAAGTACGGCAGATGGCGCAGAAGCACCGGATTTAAACCAGGATACGAAGGGAACCACGATTACCTTCTGGCATTCCATGGGCGGTGTCAATGGCGAGGCAATGGATTATCTTGTCAATAAATTCAATGAAGAGAATACCGATGGCATTACCGTTGAGGCGGTTTATCAGGGAGAATATGATGATACGATTAACAAACTGAAAAGTGCACAGATCGGAAATATGGGAGCAGACCTGGTACAGATTTATGATATCGGAACACGCTTTATGATTGATTCCGGCTGGGTCATTCCGATGCAGGAGCTGATTAATGCAGATGGCTATGACATTTCCCAGATCGAGCCGAATATCGCTGCTTATTATACGGTAAACAATGAGCTGTACTCGATGCCATTCAATTCGTCCACACCGATTCTGTATTACAACAAAGATATGTTTGAAAAAGCAGGGATCACTGAGGTTCCGACAAGCCTGGAAGGAATTCTTGCTATCGGTGATGATCTGAAAACAAAGGGCGGAGCCGGTGAACCGCTGGCACTCTCCATCTATGGATGGTATTTCGAACAGTGGCTCTGTAAACAGGGACTTTCCTATGCGGATAATGGAAATGGCCGTGATGCCGCTGCTACTGCAGTTGAATTTGATTCCAACGGCGGAGCGCTCAACATCTTAAATGAGTGGAAAGCCCTGAACGATGCCGACGTTGCACCAAACGTAGGCCGTGCCGGAAGTGATACCGCAACGACAGACTTTACTTCCGGAAAAGCAGCGATCACCCTTGGCTCTACCGCATCTCTGAAGCAGATTTTACAGGATGTCAATGGAAGCTTCGAAGTTGGAACCGCATATTTCCCGACAATCAAGGACGGCGATGAGGGCGGTGTTTCCATCGGAGGAGCCTCTCTCTGGGCATTGAACAACAACGATGATATGAAAGCAGCAGCTACCTGGAAATTTATTAAATTCCTGATTTCCCCGGAATCTCAGGCATACTGGAATGCCGAGACGGGTTACTTCCCGGTAACAACAGCTGCTGATGAGGAGCAGACCTTTAAAGATAATGTAGCACAGTATCCGCAGTTCCAGACCGCAATCGACCAGCTGCACGATTCCAAGCCGCAGTACGCCGGCGCACTTCTCTCTGTATTCCCGGAGGCAAGACAGATTGTGGAAACAGAAATCGAGAATATGATCAACGGAAACGAGACTCCGGAGAAAGCAGTAGAATCGATGGCTTCCCAGATCAACAGCTCCATCGAGGACTATAATCTGGTAAATGAATAAGAGACAGGCTTTACAAAAATAAGATTTCGTCCTATAGTGAAGAAAAACGAGTTCCCAAAGCGTGTTTGAACGGTTTCTATGAAGGGGAAGATCCGAGTTACGGAAATGATTTTTCAGATATGACTGGAAATGCGTCGGAGACAAAAATCCGGTGTGTTTCCGGATTTATAGTAAGCCTCCAAATAATGCAAAAGAGTCAGTACCGCTTTTTTTAATTATTTTCAGGGTTTACGATAAAAGAAAAAGCTGCAGCCGGGACAAAAGATAGAAAAGAGTGCAGGCTTGGAAATGGGAACGGAAAATGGAGGACAGATAGAGATGAAAACAAAAGTATGGGCACACAGAGGAGCCAGCGCATATGCACCGGAAAATACACTGGAAGCGTTTCTTCTTGCGGCAGAGCAGGGAGCTGACGGTGTGGAGCTGGATGTACAGCTGACGAAAGATGGCGAGATGGTTGTTGTCCACGATGAAGAAATCGACCGGGTCAGTGACGGAAGCGGATTTGTCAAAGATTATACACTTGCGGAATTAAAGACCCTGAACTTTAATAAGACACATCCGGAGTATCAGGATGTAAAAATTCCGACGCTTCACGAAGTATATGAAGCATTAAAGCCAACGGGAATGACGATCAATGTCGAGCTGAAAACCGGTATTTTCTGGTATAAAGACCTGGAAAAAAAGGTACTCGAGCTGACAAAAGAGATGGAGATGGAAGATCGCGTGATATATTCTTCCTTTAACCATTACAGCATTGCAAAAATTCTGGAACTGGATCCGAAAGCCAGCACCGGCATCCTCTACGCAGATATTATTTATGATGTCGTGAATTATGCGAAAAAAATCGGAACAGGAGCTCTTCATCCGGCAACCTTTCATGTGCAGATGGCAGATTTTCTTCAGCAGTATGTGGAAAGCGATCTTGCGGTGCATGTGTGGACGGTCAATGATAAGGCGGAGATCGAGCGTCTGATGGAGGCCGGTGTTGACGCAGTCATCACCAATTATCCGGATGTGGCCGTTTCCTGCCGCAACGCGAAGTGATACCGATTGGAGAAAAAAAGCTGTTCCTTTTGGATATCGACGGAACCATCTGCGTGGGGAACCGTCTGATTCCGGGAGCAGACCGGTTTTTAAACGGACTGTCCGAGTACGGTGGAGATTATGTGTTTATCACAAATAATACGACGATGAGCGTAGCAGATTACCGGAAAAAATTTGCAAAGCTGGGCATTCCGACAACAAGCGGGAACTTTCTGACAGCATCCGTTGCGACAGCTCATTACCTGAAACAGAAATATGGATCCCGTCCCGTCTATGTGCTGGGAACGGACTCTCTGATCCGGGAATTGGAGAGCTTCGGTGTGAGTACCACCCGCGATCCGGAAAAAGAAGGAATTGCGTGTGTGCTTGCAAGCTATGACAATGAACTGACGTATCAAAAACTGACGGATATCTGTCGGCTGTTGACAGAGCGCCCGGAGCTCGATTACGCTGCAACGAACCCGGACTATGCTTGTCCGATTGAATTCGGCTACGTGCCGGATTGCGGTTCCATCTGCGAGATGATCGGACATGCGGTCCACCGCATGCCGACTTATATCGGAAAACCAGGTACACGGATGGTTGAGATGGCACTTGATATGACAGGCAGAACCCGCGATGAGGCTGTTCTTGTGGGAGACCGTCTCTATACGGACATTGCGTGCGCCAACATGGCGGGCATTTCTGCAGCACTTGTGCTTTCCGGCGAATCTACGCGTGAAGAAATGCAGAATTCGCAGTATATTGTGGAGTATATGTATCCATCCGTAAAAGAAATGTATTCGGAGTGGGTGTACGGACAAAAAAAGAAATGTTCTTAAAATTCCGAAACGGTTATGGTTTTGGAACAAAAAACAGAAAGAAGAATTCTGAGAGGAGAACCTTTTTCCGAAGGAGTTCTTCTTTTTTGTTGCGGAAAAGGATACTTTCCGGATACGGGATAAAAGCCTGGGACGGTATAGAAAAAGCTTGCCAAAAGAGGGAATTTCCCTATATAATGATTCAGACTATAATATGAAAAAGAAAACGATCAGGAGATCGGAAAATTTCAATACAACAGAAGAAGGAGAATTTATGCATGAGTATTTTAAATGTAGAACATCTGTCCCACGGCTTCGGCGACCGTGCGATTTTTGAAGATGTATCGTTCCGCCTGTTAAAGGGGGAACACATCGGTCTGGTAGGCGCAAATGGCGAGGGAAAATCAACCTTTATGAACATCATCACCGGAAAGCTGATGCCGGATGAGGGAAAGGTTGAGTGGGCAAAAAATGTCCGTGTCGGCTATCTGGACCAGCATACCGTTCTGGAAAAAGGTATGACGATCCGTGATGTGTTAAAAAGTGCTTTTTCCTGGCTGTACGAGATGGAAGGGCGGATGAACACGATCTGCGATTCCATGGGCGATGCCTCCGAGGACGAGCTGAATCAGATGATGGAGGAACTTGGCGTGATCCAGGAAATGATGGATGCACATGATTTCTACATCCTGGATTCGAGAATCGAAGAGATTGGCCGCGCACTTGGTCTTGAAGAGATCGGTCTCGAACGCGATGTCACCGAGCTTTCCGGCGGACAGAGAACGAAGGTCCTTCTGGCAAAATTACTTTTGGAAAAACCGGACATCCTTCTTTTGGATGAGCCGACCAACTACCTGGATGTGGAACATATCACCTGGCTGAAACGATACCTTGAAGAGTATGAAAATGCTTTCATTCTGATCTCTCACGATATCCCATTCCTGAACAGTGTTGTCAATCTGATCTATCATATGGAAAACAAAGAGCTGAATCGTTATGTGGGTGATTACGATCACTTCCAGGAGGTTTATGCAGTCAAAAAAGCGCAGAAGGAAGCTGCCTATAACCGCCAGCAGCAGGAGATCAGTGAACTGAAGGATTTCGTGGCACGAAATAAAGCCCGTGTGGCAACCAGAAACATGGCTATGTCACGGCAGAAGAAGCTGGATAAGATGGATGTGATCGAGCTTGCAAAAGAAAAACCGAAGCCGGAATTTCATTTCCGCACTGCGCGTACTTCGGGCCGCTTCGTTGTGACTGCAAAAGAACTTGTGATCGGCTATGAAGAACCGCTTTCCAGACCGCTGACCTTTGCGATCGAGCGTGGCGAAAAGATCGTGCTCACCGGTGCCAACGGAATCGGAAAAACAACACTCTTAAAGAGTATCCTCGGTTTGATCCCGTCCCTTGGCGGAGACGTGGAGCTTGGCGATTATCTGGAAATCGGATATTTCGAGCAGGAAATGCCAAAAGGCAACACCAACAGCTGTATCCAGGAAATCTGGGAAGAATTTCCATCCTATACCCAGTATGAAGTCCGCGCAGCGCTCGCCAAATGCGGTCTTACCACACAGCACATTGAAAGCCTGGTGCGTGTCCTTTCCGGCGGCGAGCAGGCAAAAGTGCGCCTCTGCAAACTCATCAACCGCGAAACTAACCTCCTTGTCCTCGACGAGCCGACGAACCATCTTGACGTGGACGCGAAAGAGGAGCTGAAAAACGCACTGAAAGAGTACAAAGGAACTGTTCTTATGGTCTGCCATGAGCCGGAATTTTATGATGGCCTGGCAACCAGCGTATGGGACTGCTCGGAGTGGACGACGAAAGTGATTTAATCGAATCAAGCAAGTTCCCTGCTTCCATTGCGTGGAGCAATAAGCAGTGGGTTGGGACTTGCTTGTATCAGGAGTGGTACAAGCCACTCCTGATAAGCTGCGAAGCAG
>OHWC01001238.1_pt1 | contig 11546 bp, 2 predicted proteins | sample 1579541 | NCBI WGS metagenome assembly OHWC01 (sample SAMEA3882551, study PRJEB24775) | human gut metagenome | biome: human-associated habitat; feature: intestine environment; material: feces | place: Netherlands | collected 2009/2010
ATGAAACAGTTTTGGGTGAAGATGGCAGGTTATATGATTTGAAAGAACCAATAAACTATCCAAAGAACTTTGTTAATAATGGAATTGAAAAGATAGGAAATAATTTGGATTCGAAGGATTCTGCAAAAAAACTAACTGGTAATGATATTAATGAAATGAGTATAGGAAAATTCTCTCAAAAAGAAAGTAAAAATGAACATGAAGTAGAAGTTGTATATAAAAATGGAGATAAATTAAAGTTTAATTATCAAACAGGAGAAATTATATCCTCTAGTAAAAGCAAAGAACAGAAGGAAAGTACTGCTGATAGTAAATCTGAAACTTCGAAAGGTTTATTGGAATATGTAAGAGAACAATTTTCGGAAATAGGAAATTATACGAATACAGATAAGATAAATATCGAAATGCAAAATAAATATGAAGAAACGATAAAATTAGAGAATAAATTGGAAGAAATATCAGTAGAAGAAGCAATAAAGAAATATAAAGTGGAAAATAGTGGCGAAGCAGACTTTGATGAAGAAAAAAGTAAAAACGAAGATAACAATATAAATGCTAATATTGGTGAAGCAGAAAAAACAGAAGACAATAATGAAACTAATAGCTCTTTAAAAGAGAAAAAATATATAAGCATATATAATGCAGAAAAAGACGATTACCAAATTTACCAAGAAGAAGAGCTATTAGATACGAGTAAACAGGAGGTGATAAGCGAAAACGAGAAGATAGAAGCAAATAATTTAAACGAATATTATGCAAGTGAAGGAAAAGCTACGAATACAAAGATGGGAATAGTATGGATAGCTCTAAGCATAATAGGAGTAGTAATAATATTATTTGCAATTAAAAAAAGGGATTAAAGGACGGTCCTAAAAATCCCGGTAAGTAAATTAAATTAAGTGTGTGTAAAGCCAGTAGAAGATATAATTTACTGGCTTTAATTAATATACAAGTATATAAAAATTAAAAAAGAATATAATAAAATAAATAAGTAAAAACTAAAAGTTATTTTACTTAAACAAAATAAGTAGAAGAAAAATAAAAGCTGTTTTGCGTAAACAAAATAACTTGACAAACAATAGGAGCTATTTTATAATTAATATAGGTGATAAAAATGTTAAAAAGAGAAATATATTTATCAAGAATTAGAGGTTTTTATGATAGTGATTTAGTAAAAATTTTAGTAGGAATAAGAAGATGTGGAAAATCTGTAATATTAACTCAAATTATGGACGAATTAAAAGAAAGAAAAATAGATAATTCACATATTATCTATTTAAATTTTGAATTTATAGAAAACGAAGAATTACAAGATTATAAAGCACTTAACAAATACATCAAAGATAAAGTAAAAGACAAAAAAATGTACTATGTTTTTCTAGATGAAGTACAAAATGTAGATAAATTTGAAATAGTAATAAATTCATTAAGAGCATCATTAACCAATATAAGTATATTTATAACAGGTTCAAATAGTAAACTATTATCTGAAGAGATTTCTACAATTTTGTCTGGAAGATATGTATCTTTTAATATAAATCCATTAAACTACAGAGAATATATAGAGCTAACAAACAAAAATCCTAAAGACGAAGAAGCTTTTTGGGATTTTGTACAATGGGGAGGATTGCCTAATAGGATTCAATTTGAAAATGAGAATAATATAAAAGATTATTTGCATAGTGTTTTTGATTCTATTATTTTAAGAGATGTAGTAAGCAGACTAGGTTTAAAGGATGTAGTATTATTTAACTTAATTTTACAATATATAGTAGATACAACTGGAAGAGAATTTTCTGCTAACAATATAATTAACTTTTTAAAGAGTGAAGGCAGAGAAGTTTCTACTATAACTTTATATAATTATTTAGATGCCCTATGCAAAGCTTTAATAATAAAAAAGATATATAGGTATGATATTCATGGAAAAGCAATTTTAAAAACGCTAAATAAATACTATGTAACAGATTTAGGAATTGCACAAATTAAAAATAATAATTTTGAAATAAATAAGCCATTTGCATTAGAAAATATAGTATTTAATGAGCTTATTACAAGAGGATATGATGTATATATAGGTAAGACGAAAAAGGGTGAGATAGATTTTATAGCAACCAAAACTAAAGAAAAATTATACTTTCAGATAGCATATTATTTAAATGACGAAAAGGTTGTAGAAAGAGAGTTTGGAGCATTTAAGGATATAAAAGATAATTACCCTAAATATGTTCTTTCGATGGATAGATGTGACTTCTCTAAAGATGGAATAATTCATAAGAATTTAATAGATTGGTTATTAGAAAATTAAAATGTTATAAAAATGTAAATAATAAGGCGAAAAAATGCTGTGCGTAAAAGGTACAGCGTTTTTTCTATGGTCGGTACAATTATAAGTATTTACAATTTAGAAAAAGTTATATAAGATATAATAAAGGAAATAATATTTAATAAAACATGTAGTTTTTTAATATTGTTTAAGAAATAATAAATAGGGCTAAAAAGTTCTGGATATTCCCATAATAAAACTATTCAGAAATTAAAAATAAAAGTAAACAGTAAAAAGCGAGGTTAAGAAGATGCAAAACGAAGCAAACCGTGTAAGCCTTGGCGCTGTACACACACACACACACACACAAGTACGTTTAGAAAAATAAAAAGGGTAGCAAACGAGGCTACTCTATTTGGCGTGAAAAACAGGTTATGTGTAGTACTATATTTAGGAAAAAATGTAGTGCTAGAAATAGCCTGTTTTTCTTGTTGTTTAAAAATTCTTTCAGAGAAAGAATTTTTATTACAACGAGATTATGCAAATTACACAGAATTTCTTTGCAATTACCATTGCTTAGAAATTCTAGTAATGTGTTTTTTGAGCTCTAAAAAAATAATTCTAGTGAAATTATTTTTTGTAGAGATTAATTATGCAGATTATAAAGAATTTATTATAAATAGTTACACCAACTTGAAAATAGCAAATAAATTAGAAAGACAAGGAGGTGTAGCGTAATGAAGAAGTTTAATTTTAGCAAAAAACATAAAAAGAATAATTTAGGATTGAATAATAAAGAGCAGAACAAAAATAAAATAAGTAATAAATTAAACAAAATAGAAATAAAACCACAATTTTTAGTAATAGGGTTAGTCGTAATAATAGCAGTAATAAGCCTAATATATTTCATATTCTTAAAATATAGCCCAATAATGAACTTTAGATATGAAGGTTATGGAATAAGTGGGAAACAAATAACAGAGAATTTGTTAGGAGCGTCTGGAGATAAAGAAAACATAGATTCACAAAACAGTGATTTAAGCGACAATGACGGAAAAAACGCAAGTTTAACAAAAATAGAAGAGCAAGACACAATATTTAAAAAGCTAAATTCATATTTTATTGGAAATAAGAAAAAGACAGAAATAGACTTAAACTACCCAATATATATAAATGATAAAAACACAATATATAACTTAAGCCAAAGTATAACATTAATAAGCAAGAACTTTGAACAAGTAGCAGGATATCCCAATATAAGTATAACAGATGGAAAAGTATATAACGGAAATAGCTTAGAAAGAGCAGATAGTAAAGAATATATATTTGCAAAGACAGAGGAAGGAATATATATAAATTTAAAAGAGATAAAAATAGGTACAACAGCGAATGAATATGTATTGCCAGTAAATAGCTTAATAGTATTTGAAGAAGATGTAATAAGATATTACAGTGTTCAAAACAATATTTTAATGTTTAACGAGATAAAAGATGTAGACTATAATTCGCAAATAATTATAAAGAATATTGAAGAAACTTTAAATCAAAATTCACAAAAAGTGGATAACGAATATAATTACGAAGAGTTATTAACACGTTTAGGAATAATAGAAAATGCGAAAGATACTGTAGAAAAAGAAGAAATTATAGAAGAAGATACAAGTGACGATAAACAAGAAAACAATACAGAAAGTGAAACAGAGCCAACCGCTCCACAAGACCAAAAGCCAGAAAATAACGAACAAACAAATGCAGAATACATAAAACCAGAAGTAACAGTAGAAGACTTTAAAGCAGAAGTATATACAGCAAAAAGCAACTTAACCATAAAAGACCCAAAAGCAAGAATAATAGAAGCGCCAACATTCGAAATATATAAAGATGGAAAAATATATTTAAGAAGAGTGTTTAAAAATTCAGGAGAAATACAAATAACAGGATTAGTACCAGAGACAGAATACGAAATAATAGGAAAATATATTTATTTAAATGCAGAAAATAAAAAAGTAGAAAATACATTTTACAAAGGAACAATTAAAACAAAAGGATATGAGGCACTAGGAACAATAGAACTAAGCAAAGAAGAAGGAGAAATATATAGTAATAAAATACAAATAAAAAATGTAAAAATAATATCTGACTTACAAAATGAAGCAATAAAAGGAATAAACCAAATAGAATTAGAAACAGGAAATATAAAAACAGTATTAAAGAACAATAAAGTAAATGAATTACTAGAAGGAAAAGAAGTAACAATAGAAAGTTCAGAAGGATTAAAATCTAATACAAAAATAGAATATGCAATAAAATTTTATGATAAAAATGGAAAAGAACTAAAAGTAGAAAATAACAAAGGAACAACGAGAACATCAAAACAAGAGCCAAAAGTAACAGTAAAAATAAAAGAACAAGATATAGTAAGTGTAACTTTAGGATTAAAACTTACAAACAAAGATAGTGTAAAATTAGAAAATTATAAATACATAATAACAAGACCAAACGGAGAAAAACTAAAAGAAGAGAGATTATCTGAACATGAAAAAGAAATAAAATTAGAAGATTTAGACCAAAACCAATATTATAAAATAAAAGTATATGCAGATTATGATTTAGGTGATAATAAAGGAACTCAAAAGGATGTAGAAATAGGAAACTTAGTATTTGCTACAAAACCAATATCAACATTAGGATCATTAGAAATGATAGTAGAAAATAAAGAACTAACAAGTAAAAATGCAAAGATAAGTTATAAAATAGATGAAGATAAAACAGACAAAAGATTAATACAAATATTAAATGAGCTAACAATAAAGATAGTAGAAACGCCACAAGATTCTGAAGGCAATGTAAATGAAGAAGAAAATAATGATGAGACCGTAAGCAAAGAGCATAAAGACAAAAAAGTAATATACACAAATACATTAACAAAAGAAGAAATAAAAAATTTACAACTAGGAGAAACAAAAGAAATAAATTACGAGAACTTAAAATCAAATACAAAATACGCAATAGAAATAACAGGAAATGTAGAATTAGGAAATACAAAAGAAGGAGTACCAGTAACCTATATATACAAAGAATTTACAACATTAAAAATACCAGCAAAAGTAGAAATAAAGAATCAATTTGTAACAGGAAATTTAATAGACCTAGATGTAAGAGTAGAAGACGAAAATAACGCTGTATTAAACAACAAAGTAAGAATGGAATTAAGAAATAGCAGCAATGATTTGATAGATTTGCAAGAGCTTACAACAAATGAAGACTTTATTAGAAAAACATATGAAAAATTAGAAGAGAACCAAACATATAAATTAAGCTTTTATGCAGACCAATATAATGAAGGGAGTACAGATGAAACATACAAAATAAATTATTTAATAAAAGAAATAGAAATAGTAACAGAACCAGGGATAACTGGAAGTGTAGGGCTAACAGATTTGACAAGAAAATCAATAGGAAAGAATTTAGTAGATGTAGAGTCAAAAATAAAATGGCATTCATATAATTTTTCTTCAGGAAGGTACTATAAAAAAGAATATAATCAAGAAGAAAACTATATATTTTTGTTTGGAGGAAAATATAAGAGCGAGCAATATTATGTGTATGATTTAAGAGAATATATAGGAGAGACTGTAACAGTTTCATTTAAGGCAAAGAAGCAGAACGATAGTGGAGAAATGAAAGCTTATTTTGGAAAAAATAAATTTTCAAAAATAGAAGAATTGCAACCACTAGATAAAGAAAATTGGAAAGAGTATATATATACAATTACTGTTGATTCATCAGGATTTGTAGGCTTTTTAATTAGCTCACAAGATGATTCAGAAAATGGTGCTACTTTGTTAATTAAAGATTTACAAATTGAAATTGGAAACCAAAAAACACAATATGAATCCTATAGCTATAAGCTGCAAGCAAATGTACAAATAGATTTAGAAGATAGACGAAATGAGATAACAAATAATGATTATTATATTAGAATTTTTGAAAATGATAAACTAGTAGAAGAAAAAAATTATGGAGATATTTTAGAGGGAGTAGCTCATACTAAAAAAACATTTGAGGTAAAAACAGATACTAATTACAGGATAGAATTAATAATAAAAATAAAAGAAAGAGAATATATTTTATCTACTCAAAACTTTTCTACTGAAAATGCAAAAGAAATAAAAGGTATTCAGAATAAAGAAGAATATTTAGAAATCCAACCAGAAGGAAATTATATTGTATTAACCGACTTAGAAATAAATAATAATTCATTTGGTTTTGGAAATGGATTTGATAACGAATTAGAATTTGCGGGAACGATTAACTATAATGGTCATAAAGTATCTATGAATCATAATATGACTGGTGGAGGGTTGTTTAGAAGAACTAATTCTAAAGCAGTTATAGAAAATTTAGTAGTAGATATTGAATTAGATAATAATATAGAAACTAATATATCAGGATTCATAGTGAATTGTAATGAAGGAATCATACGAAATATTCAAATAAATTTAAAAAAAGCCACAAATGTTCCTAATATAGATACATATATACTAGGAAGAACAAACTTTGGAACAGTAGAGAATTTTTACATTAATTTAGAATCTGAATTATATGGACAAAAAGAAATTACCCTCGGATATAGAGATAATTACGGAACGATTAAAAATGGTTACATTGTAGGAGAAAATATTAATGCTCCATATGAGATAACAGAAAATAGAAATATAGGAACTGTAACAATTAATAATGGAAGAACAGGAATAATTAAAAATATATATAGCCTAATAACAGTTGAAGTTGGAGAAAACAATAATAATTTAGAAACAATAGGTAATATAGCAGTAAATAATACAGATTCAGCAATAATAGAAAATGTATATTCTGTTAAAAATATATATGAAAAAAATTTAAGTTATGGACCTACTGTATACTCAAAAAAAGGTGGAATAGTTGAGAACGCATACTATTTCTCAGATATTATTCATAGTAACAATTATAATATAAAAGGAACAAAATTAGCTTTAAAAGATATTATGTTCCAACAACAAATATTAAATGATGAGAATCAGTTTAATGTTGATGAATGTATTAAACAAGGATATTATCCACAGCTAATAATGAATTCAGTAATGCCAAATCAAAGATATATACCTCTACCAGAAGTAGAGGATAAAGACTTGCCGGATATATTGGGTATAGAAGTGCTAGAAACTCTATCAAATGGAGCTACAGTAAAACTAAGTGTTAATAATCCATCTGCAGAGATTATTACAGAAATTAAAATAAAAGATATTAAATGTGATATTATTTCTCAAGTATATCAAGATGGAAAAAGCGAAGTGATAGTAAAGTTATACGAACCAATTCGATATATTTCTCAGTATAGTGTAATGAGTATTACAACTAAAGGTGCTTTCAATTTACCATATACTAGGAAATTTGAAGATGATGAAAGAGTAATCTACATTGACTTGTATCGTCCAATATATTCTATTGATGATTGGAAAGCTATTAACAATTCTTTAACAGAAAATTACCAACTAATGAATGATTTAGATTTTATAAATGAGGGAAATAGCATAAAAATATATAATAAATATACTGGCAAAATAAATGGTAATTGCTTTACTATAAAAAATATTTGCAGTGATATAGGAGTCTTTAATAATTTAGCAGGAAATATTCAGAATATTAAGTTTGAAGGTTATAAACTACAGATAAAAAATAAAACAGAGCAAATTGGATTAATAGTAAATTCTGAAAATGCACTGCTAAATAATGTACAAGTAAAAGATGTAAATATTATAGTAGATGGAACGGATTTGTTTGATACGAAAATTGGTGTATTAATAGCTAATTCACAAAACACAAGAATTATTAATTCTTCAGTTCAAAATGCAAAAATAGAAGTAAAAAATAATATTGGAACAATTGTTGCAGGGGGATTAGTGGGACAAGCAAATATTACAATGGTTCAAAATTCTTTTGTACAGGATTGTGAAATTATTATTAAAAATGCGGATAGTTATCAAGGAATTGGCGGAATTATAGGCTATGAAGGAGGATTAGGTCAAATAAGTAACTGTTATGCAGTAGGTACTTTAAAAATAGAAGGGCAGAACGTAGGAGGAATAGTAGGAAGAACCAAAGGAGATGTAAAGACTTGTTACTCTTTGATTTCTATAGAAACAGAAGACGAGTTTTTAGGAGGAGTCGTTGGAAATAATTTAAATACCGCTAGTGATATATCTAATAACTTAGCTTTGGGTGATTTATATAGTAAAATTAATAGTGATACAATGCATAGAGTAATAGGAAATTCAACAGTTGATGGGAATTATGCATATAAAAATCAAAAAATTAACGGTCAAGAAACAGATGAAAAGTTAGGAGCCATTTTACTTACAATGAAAGAACTTTCAACAAAAAATACATATTTAACAATGATTGGATTTGAAAATCAATATTCTTATGAAAACATAGAGCAGGGAATTTTACCAAAACTATATTATCAAGATACTACTAATTTATTAGAAGGACAAGTAGATAATAAAATAGTGGAAGAAGATATATTAAAAATAGAAGAAGTTGAAATAGAGAAAACTAGTATAAACGAAGCAAATTTAAGATTAAAGATATACAACCCAAAACTAGTAGAAATTACAAAACTACTAATAGAGGATATGGAAAACACGATTTTGACAAATAAAATATTAGGAGAATATACATATATTAATTTAGTAGGGACTCCAACTAAATATTATGATAGTTATAAAATTGAAGAAATTGAATATATAAAAGACGGAGAAGAAGGAAATATTAACATTTCAAGAAAGATAGATATTCAATTTTTTAAAGAGATATATTCATATGCAGATTGGCAAGCAATTGAAATAGGTACTTACCAAAATTATATTCTGATGAATGATATTGATTTTACAGGGAAAAATGATATACATTACGGAATTACAGTAGGAAGATTAGAAGCAATTAATGAGCAGAAAACTTTAAAAAATATACAATTAAATATTAATGAACAAAACGGAGGCTTAATTAGATCTGTAAGGACAAAATTATCGAATATAAAATTTGAAAATATTTCTATCGAAAACCAATATAAAGGGAATATAACTGGAGTTATAGCAATTAGTACAGCAAGTATGGAGAACTTATCTTTTAGTAATATTCAAATTAATGCTGAAAAAATGAGTTATGTTGGTTGTATAGGAAAATACATGGGAAGTAATATAAAAAATATTGAATTAAATGAAATTCAGATTGCAGGAAGTCAATATATAGGAAGCCTTTTAGGAAGAACATATTCTGGAATTATAGATACTATTGCAGCTAAATCAATTTATATTAAAGGAAATAGCAATAATGTAGGAGGAATTATAGGATATATTGAAGATATAGGGGGAAGTTATTATACTCAAAATATCAATATAGCAGATTCATACATTGAAGGAAAAGATAATGTAGGAGGAGTTATAGGCTTTGGAATGGGAAATCATCTGAATGCTATAGATGTAGAAGTTATAGGAGTAAATAATATTGGAGGCATTTTTGGAAATAAATTTTATAGTAATACTCACTATGGACAAACAGAAAAGCATACATTTTTTACAACAGAAGATAGTAGAATTTATGGAACAGGATCTAATATAGGTGGTATTGCAGGTAATTCAAACTATATGTTATACTGCTCGGTAAAAAATACAAATATTGAAATGACAAGTGTAAATGCAAGCAAAGTTGGAGGAATTGCTGGTTATTCAGGAGGAGCTATTCAATATGCCAGTGTAGAAAATACAAATATTATTTCTGCTGGTAGTAAAGTTGGAGGAATAATTGGTGAAAGTGAACATAACATTGATTTTGCTTATGTTAGAAATTCAAATATTGAAGGATATAGCTTGATAGGAGGAATATGTGGGACACAACGAACTAACGATGTAAGAGCAACATATAATGATGCTAGCATAATAACTAATACGCATACTGCAGGAGGAATTGTTGGATATTTGAGTAATAAAGGAATGACAGCAACCAATAGACGTATTCAAATTTATAATAACTATGTAGGAAATGGAACCATAAAAGGACAATCTAATATTGGTGGAATGATAGGAGATATAGCAGAAGATTTATATACAGCTGAAAGTTTTTATTATAGAAATTATATAGACGTACAATTAGAAAGCAATGAGAGCAATACAACATCTTTAGGAATAGGTGGAAGACCCGATCAAAATACACTATTAGCTAATACCTATTATTATAAATATTCTAATATCAATGGAGAAAATCCAAATGAGGAGAATGAATTATTCATTAAACAAGATCAATGTTTAAAAGAAGAAGATTTAAAATTACAAAGTACTTATACATCAAAACTAATATGGAGTACTAGCTATTTCGATTTTTCTGCTATTGCTAATAATAAATATCCTACACTTAATACGAAGAATCTTGGAAATCAAAAAGGAATAGACTTGCCAAAAGATTCTGAACACATAATTGGAAATAAGGTTGAGTCAAATAGTTTAGAAACTGAAATATTAAAAGAAGAACTTGAAGGAACTTTTGAATACGATAATAAAGAAATAAAAACATATAATACATATTCTATAATAACTGCAACAGATGGAAGCAAAGCTACAAGAAATGTCAAGTTATATGTAAAAGATAATAATTTATATGCGATACCAAGTATATTAAGTAGTGGTCAAAATTTAAACTCTAAAGGGGTTGTACCAGTAACTAATAATATAATACTTGACAATTACAACGGAAAAGAATATGAAACTGTATTAGGTTCAGATGGAAAGATATATGACTTAAAAGAACCAATAGAATATCCAGAAAACTTTGCCAATTCAGATATAGAAAGTATAGGAAATAACTTAAACAACAATTCTCATGAGGTAGAAGTAATATATAAAAATGGAGATAAACTTAAATTTAACTACCAGACAGGAGAAACTATATCTGCAAGTGAGGTGAATTCAGAAACAGTAAGTTTGTTCGAATATTTGAAAGAAAAAATTTCGAAAATAGGAGATAGTTCGTCTAATAAGATATCAAAAGAGATAATGAATGAATATGAAGATGGTAAAAAATTACGAAATAAATTAGAAAAAACGTCAATAGAAGAGGCAATAAAAAAGCAGAATAATTCTAATCACATTGAAAATGTTGCGAATGACGAAAATAACGAAACTAATAACTCTTTAAAAGAGAGAAGATATATAAGCATATACAATATAGAAAAAGATGAATACCA
>OHWC01001240.1_pt1 | contig 11537 bp, 10 predicted proteins | sample 1579541 | NCBI WGS metagenome assembly OHWC01 (sample SAMEA3882551, study PRJEB24775) | human gut metagenome | biome: human-associated habitat; feature: intestine environment; material: feces | place: Netherlands | collected 2009/2010
TACCATTACTATCTACAATATTAGTAATTTTTTTAAATATATTAATAGATAAAGAAAATGCTATACATAAATAACTTATAACTCCTATTGTCCAGATTAATAAAAATATTGCATCAAGCCTTTGGAAAAATCTTCCAAATTCTATATATCTTGTAGCTAAATATAAAGCCATTATTTCTTCACTGTTTCTAATAAATGGGAAGAGAGCTAAAAATGAAACTATACCCAAAAAGAATAATATAACCGAAAATATTGTAGAAATTCTTGCAACACGCTTAAAGGCTTTATTATCTTCTAAAAAAGGTGGTAGAAAGTACAATATAGATATACTAGAAAATGCAAACATATTACTTAAACCAGTAAAAAATGTTGTTTTAAAACCTTTACCTAAAATAGGGAATAGACCATTAAAATCATAGTTCTTAAAATTTGCAATAATAACAAATAATATGCAAAACATGATTACAGGAAGGATTAACAAATTTACTCTAGAAATAGTTTTAAAACCAAGTTTGTTAGAAAAAGTAATTGCAAATATAAAAATTAGTACTATTACGATGATGGGAAGTTTATCTAAATAAATTATTTTCAGATTTTCAGAAAAACTTCTAAGAAGTACACTTGTAAAAATCGTAAAATATAATATAAACAATACACCAGTTATGATTTTTAAGGTTTTACCGCCCAAGATATTGTGAAATATCTAAAATATCTTTTCCAGAGAAATGCTTAAATAAAAATAATAATAGTTGCACAAATAAAATTAAAATGATACCAATAAATAAAATGTTAAGGGCAGAAGCAGAAGAAGTAGTAGAAATAATACTTTTGGAAAAATTAAGTATAATATGATTTATTATTATTATTAAAACTAATCCAATGGCTTCAATATTACTTAATTTTATATTATTCATTAGGGTGCCTCCATTTCATACTTATTTCACTTTGTGCACGTTCCTTTTTTGGCTGAAGATATTTATGTCTAAATTCTTGCATCCAAGTTGGCAATACTAAAAAATTATTAGACTTTTTGTTAAAATTTATTGTGTCATTTGGATTTAAATATGAAGCACCAAATGATTTAATACTACAAAGAATACATAGATATAAATATAAACCTACCGCAATGCCTAAAAAACCAGCTATATAGGCAGAAATAGTAAATAAAAATCTAGTAATTCTTAAATGAAAACCAAATGAAAAGTCTGGAATAGCAAATGAAGCAATTCCAGTAATTGCTACTATTATTATAAGGAAAGGACTTACAATACTAGCGCTTACAGCTGCTTGACCTAATACTAAAGCTCCAACAATTCCAATTGTAGGACCTATAGGGGAAGGAACCCTAAGACCTGCTTCTCGAATTAGCTCGAAGGAAATTTCCATTACAAATAGCTCGAATATAATTGGAAAAGGAACATTTTCTCTAGAAGCTAATAATGTAAATAATAGCTCAGATGGTAATAACTCTTGGTGAAAGTCTACTATAGCAATATATATACTAGGTAGTAATAAAGTAATAGACATTGCAAGAAAACGCAGAAACTTTAAAAAATTAGCAAACATTGGGCGCAAATTTGTATCTTCTGGAGAAGAAATAAAATCAATTATAGTAGCTGGAAGAATAAGACAATAAGGATTGCCATTTATTAAAATAACAACTCTACCATCATATAAATTTTTAGCTGCTTTATCTGGTCTTTCTGTTGATAATACCTGTGGAATATTAAATTTATTATCTTCGCATATTAACTGTTCTAGTTGACCAGTAGATAGAAGAGAATCTATTTCTAAATTATTTAAACGATATCTAACTTCTGCAACTAAATCAGAATTTGCAATGTTTTTTAAATAACAAATACTACAAGGAGTTTTACTTAATTTACCAACTAAGACGTTTTCTATAATTAGATTTTCTGTATTAGTTGCACGACGGATAAGAGAAGTATTTACACGTATAGATTCTACAAATGCTTCTTGGGGACCTTTTATAATTATTTCATTATTGGGAGAACTTATACTCCTTTGCTTAAAACCTTTTACATCTAAATTAAATGCAATAGAAAGACTATCTACAAAGAGTACACAATTTCCCATATTAATTGCGGAAAAAATATTGTCAAAACTAGTTTCCTTTACTAATGAATTCTGCGGTAACAACGAATTTTCTATTTCTACTGCTAAATTATTAGAATTTTTTTGAATTATAACTTTTTTTCCTTTATTAAAAGTTTTTAAACTTTGTGTTTTAGAAGTATTTGCTTTGTTTCTTAACATAAGTGGTTGTAAAATAAATTGATTAATTAAATTTGAATCTGACATACCATCTATATAAATAATAAAAGCAGAATAAGGTATATTATTAGACTTTAGCTTGAAGTTTCTAATTATAATATCACTATTTATTAAAGTATTATATTTTCTTTCTATAATATGTTTGTTATCCTTTAAATTAGTAGAAACATTCTCATTAGAATCATAAGTTATATTTTTAGAAGTAGATATATTCAAAGAAAAATCGTAAGAATCTTTAGGTCCTTTGTAAGTTATTAAATTACTAAAAGCTTGTTTTAAACGTGATAATTTCATTAATATACTCCTACATATAATTATTAAAATTAGTATTTTCCAATAAATAAAAAAATATGTACAAATTTGAAAAAAATTACTATGTACAATATGATAATGGAAATGATATAATTAAAATGAACATATTATACAAGGAGATACTTATGAAAAATAAATTTTTAACATTTATATTAATAATTTTTATGCTAGGAATAATTGGAGCATTAGCATATTTTTTTATAGAATATGTGCAAGTAGATACGAATAATATTTTGGCATTAGTTACAGGTACTAATGAAGTTAGTAACGAAACAATAAAACCTCTAGAACCTACCGAAAGTGGCGGAGATGGTACAATATCTAGCAATTTAGATGTTCAATCTACAAATAATAATGATAAAGTAATATCGCCTACAAGATATAAATACTATTATGACCAGTTAGAGTCTACTGCAAAAACAATTTATTCTACAGTAGAAAATAATATAGAAAATTTAAAAACAGGAACTGCAAAAATAGAATTTGGAGAAAAATTTAATAGTTTATTAAATGAAGAAGGTGGAAATGAGAAGTTAAATGTAGCGTACCAAGCGGCATTAGATGCTTTTTGTTTAGACTACCCAGAAGTTTTTTATATAGATGTAACCAAAATGGTTCTTATGATTTATTCAAAAACTAATATTTTAGGTACGAAATATACAGTAACAATAGAACCTTCAGAAGAAGGAAGCTATTTAACAGCAGAGTTTTCATCTAAAGCAGAAGTTGAAGAAGCGTTAAATAGTTTAGAAACTATAAAAAAAGATATAGTAAACCAAGTTGCAATTGACGATAATTATACAAAAATAAAAAGAATTCATAATTTTTTAGTAGATCATATAGAATATGATGACTCTATGGTAAGAACAAATACTAGAAATATTTATGGAGCTCTAATAGAAAAAAATGTTGTTTGTGAAGGATATGCTGAATCTTTTAAATATTTGTTAGATGCTGTTGGTATTCCATGTGTTGAAATAGTAGGAACAGGTACAAATTCTTCTGGACAGACAGAAGCACATGCTTGGAATTATGTACTTTTAAATGATAGTTGGTATGCTATAGATGTTACATGGGATGATCCAACTATTATAGGGAATGGAAAAGCTCCAAAATCTGCAAGAACTAAATATTTCTTAAAGGGAGAAATAAATTTTAATAAAACACATTTCCCAAGTGGACAAGTATCAGAAGGGGGAGCAATATTTGTATACCCAGAACTTAATAAAGAAGATTATGAATAATAAAAATTAAGTATAAGAGTAAAGAGAAGAAATATGTTTGGAAACCTATAAAGATATTTTGAATTTTGATTTACATAAATTGACGTTATATTAACAATATGTTATACTGTTTTAAGTAACTTTGTAATAAAATCTAAATAAGGCGTAATGCCAGGAGGAAAAAGACATGTTAAAGGATTCAAAAGTAAAAGCTAAAATTTTTTGTATGGGTGGAGGAAAAACAAAAGATGTAACAAGATTATATCGGTATGCAACAAGGCTAAATGAATGTAATATTCGAATTTGGGAAAACAATTATGGCATGACATATGTTGTTCATAATGGAAGGATTACTTTAAAAAGTGTAACATCATTTTTTAAAATATTATATTCTAGAACAAGAGATGTTTTTATTTTTAGAACTTATGAAGATGCCAAAGAGGGCTACAAGATTTATGAGTTTGATGAAAACGATTTTGAGCCATCTATTATGGATGAATTTTCACGTTTCGAACACTTTGAAGAAATAAACAGGTATAATTTAATATTACTAAACCATTATTCCAAAGGATCAATTATATATGATTATGATAGAGGAAAAATCTTATTAGAAACAGTAAATTCTGTTCTATGGCTGGATAAAATAGGGATATTTCTTATAGAGACAGATAAAAAATACCAGATAATTATACCAAGGATAGAACAATGCAATGATAGCGTAAAAGTTATATTAAAAGACGAGACAAAAGGAACGCTAGAAAATAAACCAGTAGACGAATGTGGTTCACAGCTTATAGGAAACATTCTTATAAATTTTGAAGGCATGGGACGAGTAAATATTATTGAGGAATTTGCTGAAGTTGAAGAACCAGATTGGCTCCCAAAACCATATAAGTATATCGTACAGAAAGATGAAAAGCTTTATATGTTAGCAATTGCTAAAGAAAAATATGCTCTAATGCCAATTCAAGGAAAAAAAATAAAACCACTTTTTTATCCAGAAATTACCGATTATATGGTAGTTATAGACAATGAAAATGTAAGTATTGTCAGATACATTAAAGGCTGTACAGAGCTTGAAACTATAGCAAAATATAAAGGAAATGATATAAAAATATCAAATCCGGTGCTCGATATAGCGGAAGGTTGCATAAGGATACCAATTAAGATTGTACAGGAAAGATTCTTGACAGAACTTGAATTTTAAAAAATAACATGTGCAAATACGGGGAGAAGGAAACAGCTTCTTCCCGTATCTTTGCTTGTGATAATTATAGAAAATAATTTGTGCGATAATATTTAGAACAACTTATTTATAATATAATACAAATTAATCCACCACTACCTTCATTTACAATTCTTTCTAAAGTTTCTTGTAATTTTATTTGTGCATCTTCAGGCATATGTGATAATTTACTTTGCAGTCCTTCGTTGACAAGTTCGTGTAAACTCTTTCCAAATATATTAGATTCCCAAATTTTCTTAGGATCATTTTCAAATTCAGATAATAAATAATTTACTAATTCTTCAGACTGTTTTTCAGAACCAACTATTGGAGAAACTTCGGTTTCTATATCAGCTCTTATCATATGTATAGAAGGGGCTTTAGCTTTTAGTTTAACACCAAACCTAGAACCTTGTTTTACCATTTCAGGTTCATCTAAAATTAATTCATCTATTGCAGGTGTAACTATTCCATAACCTTTGGCTTTAACTTCTTCTAATGCAAATGAAATCTTATCATATTCCTTTTTGACTTCAGAAAATTCAGACATAGTTCTAAATAAGTCACCATCGTTAGAAATTGTAACACCAGACATTTCGGTTAAAACATTATAAAATAGATTTTCTTTTAAATTAACAGAAATACAAACACTTCCAGTTCCAAGCTCTATTTTATCTATACAAGCTTTTTGGATAACTTCAGAAGAAGACAATGATTCTATACAATTTTCTACCTGCTTTAAAATTTTTACATTTTCAAAAGAAACTTTTAAATCTTTTAATAGAGCAATTCTTAAAGGATGTGATTCGTCTAGTATATCGATCCATTTTGGAAAGTTAATATTAATTTCGTTAATTGGAAATTCATATAAAACTTTAGAAAATATGTTATTTATATCATCAAGTGTTAGATCTGAACAATTGATAGAAATTACAGTTGTTTCATACTTTAATTCTAGTTTCTTTGCTAAATCTTTTGTGTATTCAGAATTTGGGTTTTCAGAATTTAAGACAATTACAAAAGGTTTATTTAAAGTTTTTAGTTCTGTAATTACACGTTCTTCTGCATTAATATAATCTTCTCTAGGAATATCTGTAAAACTACCATCTGTAGTCATTACAATACCTATTGTAGAGTGTTCTGTTATTACCTTTTTTGTACCTATTTCTGCAGCTTGTTCAAAAGGAATTTCTTCTTCTGACCAAGGAGTTTTTACCATTCTTGGCATATCATCTTCTAAATAACCAATAGCATTATTTACTAAATAACCAACGCAATCTACTAATCTTGTTCTTAATTTAAGATTATTATTAATAGTTATTTCTATAGCTTCATTCGGAACAAATTTTGGTTCTGTTGTCATTATTGTTCTGCCAGAAGCACTTTGTGGTAATTCATCTGTAGCACGTTCTTTTTTATATTCATTTTCGATATTTGGTATAACTAACAAATCCATAAATTTTTTTATAAAAGTAGACTTACCAGTTCTAACAGGTCCAACAACACCAACATAGATATCACCATCTGTACGCTTAGCAATATCCTCATATACATTAATATTTTCCATTTATAAAATACCTCCTCATAGAAAATGTTTGTACTAAGTTACTTTAGTTAAGTATATTAGTAAGAATATAAAGATATTCCATAAAAGTTTAAAAAATATAGGTAAATGATAAACATTGCAAAATAAAAAAGCATATGATAGAATGAAATAGTGAATTGGAGGTTTAATATGAAAGAGGAAAATTTAATAGAAAATTTAAAAATATATGGTCAAACTAGAACCTTAAAAATATTAGAAAATGTAGATAAAGAAACAAGAAAAAAAATAATTGAAGAATTACATGATATAAATTTTATACAATTAAAGGAATTATATAATAATATTAAAGAAGAGGCAGAAGTAAATGTAGGAGAATTAAAACCAATAAAATCTTTAAATCCAGATAAAATAACTAAAGAAGAAAAAGAAATGTATGAAAATGTTGGAGCAGATATTTTAAGAAATAATAAGTTTGCAGTAGTAACAATGTCTGGTGGTCAAGGAACAAGATTAGGATATAAAGGTCCAAAAGGTACTTTTAAAATAGATGTAGAGCCACAAGCAAAATATTTATTTGAAATAATAGTAGATACATTGCAAAGAGCAAATAAAAAATATAATGTAACTATTCCATGGTATATTATGACAAGTAATGAAAATAATGATGAAATTGTAAAATTTATGGAAGAACATAACTATTTTGGGTATGACAAAGAATATATAGGTTTCTTTGAACAAGGAGAGTTACCGCTAATAACAGAAGATGGTCAAATATTACTTGATGAAAACTATAACATAAAGAAAGCTTCAGATGGAAATGGTAGTATTTTTAAATCTATGTATATAAAAGGTGTATTAGAAGACATGAAAACAAAAGGAATAGAATGGGTATACATAGGTTCTATAGATAATGTATTATTAAAAATGGTAGATACATTATTAATGGGGGTTGCCATAAAAGAAGGTTCAGAGATTGCAACAAGATCTATATTTAAAAATTGTCCTACAGAAAGAATAGGCTCTTTATGCATTCAAGATGGAAAAGTAAAAGTTATTGAATATTCAGAATTACCACAAGACATGATAGAGGCTAAAGATGAAGATGGAGAAATTTTATTTGGAGAATCACATGTAATGTGTAATTTATTTAGTATAAAGGCACTAGAAAAGATAAGCTTACAAAATTTACAATATCATAAAGCACATAAAAAATATAGTTATTTAGATGAAAATGGAAAACTAGTAGAACCAGAAGAACCAAATGCATATAAATTTGAATATTTTATATTTGACTCTTTCGAATTCTTTAATCAAATATCTATTGTAAGAGGAAAAAGAGAAGAAGATTTTGCACCGGTAAAAAATAAAGAGGGAGTAGATAGCCCAGCTACAGCTAGCAAATTATACAATGAGTATTGGAGGAAACAAAATGAAAGAATGTAAAATAGAAAATTTATATAATTTAGATGAAACAATAGCAAAAGATATTTTTGCAGAAGCTACATACCCTTGGGAAGTGTTACCTAAGATAGAGGAATTTATTATAAATTTAGGAAAACAATTAGATAAAAATGAATATGAAGAAAAAGAAGGAAATATTTGGATTGCTAAAAGTGCTAAAGTGGCACCAACTGCATATATAGCAGGTCCAGCTATAATAGGAAAAAATGCCGAAGTAAGACATTGTGCTTTTATAAGAGGGAAAGCAATTGTTGGGGAAGGAGCAGTTGTTGGTAATTCAACAGAATTAAAAAATGTAATATTATTTAATAAAGTACAAGTTCCTCATTATAATTATGTAGGAGATTCAATATTAGGTTATAAAGCACATATGGGAGCAGGTTCTATAACTTCTAATGTAAAATCAGACAAAAAGTTAGTAATAGTAAAGAATAAAGAAGAACAAATAGAAACAGGTCTAAAGAAATTTGGGGCTATGATTGGTGATGAAGTGGAAGTAGGATGTGGCTCTATATTAAACCCAGGAAGTGTAATCGGAAAAAATACCAATATATATCCATTATCATCAGTAAGAGGTGTAGTAGCAGAAAACTCTATATACAAAAATAAAAATGAAATTATAGAAAAAATATATAAATAATATTTTAAAGATTCCAAAAAAAGCAAAGTTTTATACTTTGCTTTTTTGTATAGTGGGAAATATTATACACTTTGAGTACCTGGAATGAAATAATCTACAACTCCATAAATAAGAGCACCAATTATTGCTGCAATCCAAGATATTGAGTATCCAGCTACAAAGAATTGAGTAGCATATAATGTTGCAACAGCAAGTGCAAAACCTACAATACCTCTACCAAAGCTACTAGCATGTAAACCAGTAAATTTGGTTACTAAATAGTCTAAAACTGTTAGAACAACAGCAGCTATGATTAATGTCCAAATGTTGTTTATAGAAAATCCAGGAGTAAAGAAAGCTGTGATTGCTAAAACAACAGCTGCTCCAATTAATCTTCCAACTATTTGCCAGACTGTAGAACTATTACTTTTTGTATTTGATTCTGTGTTTGACATGGTGAACCTCCTTACCTAAAAATTAGAATTGATATTTATGCTTATAAAGACATAACTTTTTGTACAATTTTTTTTAGGTTACAATTTTATTATGGGCAAAAAATTTTTTTTTATACAAAAAATTAAAAATAATAATATTTTTTTGTGAATAAAAAGAAAAAATTTGAAAAAAATAAAATTGATAAGTATTATTAAATGAAATAGAAAATAGTAAATTGTAAAATGAAAATTTTAGTTTGAAATAGAAAATGAAAATTAAAAAATGATAAAAAATAAATTTGATAAATGATATAGAAAGGAAGATTAAAGTTGTTAGTTACTTTTTTTAGAGCGATTCTTTTATATATAATTGTTTTAATAGTTATGAGATTAATGGGAAAAAGGGAAATAGGGCAATTACAGCCATTTGAATTGGCTATATCAATAATGATTGCAGATTTAGCTTCTATACCAATGACAGATACGGGTGTACCAATATCAAATGGTATAATACCAATATTGGGATTATTAGTAATGCATTTAGTAATATCTGTTGTGAATTTAAAGAGTATAAAAGCAAGAGAGATAATTTGTGGAAAACCAAGAATATTAATATATAGAGGTAAAATTGATGAAAAGGCGTTAAAAAAGGAGAGATTTACAATTAATGAGCTGGAAGAAAGGTTAAGGGGAAATAATGTTGTTAATTTGTGTGATGTTGAATATGCAATATTAGAGACAAGTGGAAATATTACAGTTATTCAGAAACCAGAAAAAAGAAATACAATTCCAGAAGATTTTAATATTGTTCCAGATTATGAGGGGATTTCTTATGATTTGGTTGTTGATGGAAAAATTATGGATGAAAATTTGAAAAAATTAGGAAAAAATTATCAATGGTTGAAAAAGCAGGTTGAAAAATTTAATATAAGGCCAGAAGAGGCTTTAGTTGTTACAATTGATGCTAAAGGACAAATTTTTTGCCAAGAAAAAGAGAAAGGGTAGTGATTTTTTTGTATAAGGAAATAGTTTTTTCTATAATTATAATTGTAGTAGTTGTTTTTGGAAATATATTGACTCAAAATTATACTCATGATTCTGTAAGAAAGACTACTTCTAAATTGGAGGAATTGAAGCAAGAATTGTTAGTTGATTCAAAAGATGATATAGATTGGAATAAGGCTAAAGAGGATTTTATGACTTTACAGACAGAATGGAGAAATAGTTTTGAAAAATTGGCTTATTATATAGAGCATGATGAGTTGGAAAAAGTTGATACAAATTTAATTGGGCTTAAAAGCTATATTGAAACAGAAGAAGAATCAGATGCTGTTAGTGAATTGGAAAAAAGTGTTTTTGTTTTGAAACATATTGAAGATAAAACAAGGATGAATTTGAAAAATATATTTTAATTTTCTAATAGAACAAAAGCGGACATTAATAGTATTTGCACTTATTTAGACATTAATAACATTTGTATTATTTAGAAAATTTTAATGTCCGCGTCTTTGTTCGAGTGTGAAATTTATTGTTTTTTACACTCTTAAAAATATTTAAGGTTAAAATTTATTAGAGCCACTAACGACTTCTGCATAATTTTTTAATTTTTTGTAAACAAGGTCATTTACTGTACCAGAAGGGAAGTGACCATTTTTGTCTTTTTTACCAGCTGGTACTCCAGTTAAAACTTCTATTCCTTCTTCAATTGTAGAAATAGAGTAAATATGGAATTCACCATTTTTGACAGCTTCTATAATATCATCAGATAATTGTAAATTATCTACATTTTGAATAGGAATCATAACTCCATGTGAACCATCTAATCCACGCATTTTACAAATTTGGAAATATCCTTCGATTTTTTCATTGACTCCACCAATAGGTTGTATTTGACCTTTTTGATTTACAGAACCTGTTACTGCAATTGCTTGGTTAATTGGTATACCAGAGAGACTAGATAATAAACCATATAATTCTGTACTTGAAGCACTATCTCCATCTACTCCATTGTATAATTGTTCAAAACATATACTTGCAGTTAAACATAATGGAATATCTTGTGCAAACATTTCTCCTAAATATCCAGTTAAGATTAAGACACCTTTTGAGTGTGATGAACCAGATAGGTCAACTTCTCGTTCTATATTTACAATACCACTTTTACCAGTATAAGTGTTTACAGTGATTTTAGCAGGTTTACCAAAAGTATAATCTCCAACTGTTAAAACTGTTAATCCGTTTAGAGTTCCTACTTTATAGCCTTCTGTATCAATTAATAATGAATGATTTTTTATCATTTCCATATATTTTGTATCATATTTTTTTACACGATTGATTTGTTCTTTTAAAGCTTTATCCATAAATTGACTTGTAACTACTTTGGATCTTGATAATTTTGCCCAAGTAGCAGCTTCACCGGCAA
>OHWC01001244.1_pt1 | contig 11524 bp, 10 predicted proteins | sample 1579541 | NCBI WGS metagenome assembly OHWC01 (sample SAMEA3882551, study PRJEB24775) | human gut metagenome | biome: human-associated habitat; feature: intestine environment; material: feces | place: Netherlands | collected 2009/2010
CCGGGCGGGGTGCGGCGATGAACTCCTCTCCTTTGGCATTGATCGACAGCAATCCATAATTTTCGATATTCTTATCGATAAGGCCCATAATCAGCGCCTGACGGATCACGGCTCCCCAATAACGGATGTCATGGTCCGCACCGGCCCCGAACCATTCACTCTTGTTGTGTCCGTAACTCTTGATCAACGCGGTATTCTTACCGACCAGCACGCTGGCCAGGTAGTCCGCCTTGAATTTGTCCCCCAGATCGCGCAACGCCTCGAGCGCCATGCGAAGCGACGCCTGGGCGTCGATCTTGGGTTTGGGGTGGAGGCAGTTGTCGCAGCAGCCGCAGTTCTCCTCAGGATATTCCTCCCCGAAATAGTGCAACAGCGTCTTGCGACGGCACATCGAACTTTCGGCGTACGACACGGTTTCGAGCAGCAGCAGCTTGCCGATCTCCTGCTCGGCCACCGGCTTTCCCTGCATGAACTTCTCCAGCTTCTGAATATCCTTATAACTATAAAAGGTAAGGCAGTGTCCTTCGCCGCCGTCGCGTCCCGCACGCCCCGTCTCCTGATAATATCCCTCCAGAGACTTGGGAATATCGTAATGGATCACATAGCGCACGTCGGGTTTGTCGATACCCATGCCGAAAGCGATCGTGGCCACGATCACATCGGCCCGCTCCATCAGGAAGTCGTCCTGATTGGCCGCACGTGTCTGGGCGTCCATACCGGCGTGATAGGCCAAAGCCCGGATGCCGTTGGCTACGAGCAACTCCGTAAGCTCCTCGACCTTCTTGCGGCTCAGGCAGTAGATGATGCCGCTCTTGCCCTCGTGCTGCTTGATGTAACGGATAATCTCCCGGTCCACATCGTGCTTGGGCCGGATTTCGTAATACAAGTTGGGGCGGTTGAACGACGACTTGAATACCGAAGCGTCGCTCATACCCAGGTTTTTCTGGATGTCCATCTGCACCTTGGGGGTAGCCGTCGCCGTCAGGGCGATCAGGGGCGCCGTGCCGATCTCGTTGATGATCGGACGAATGCGGCGGTACTCCGGACGGAAATCATGCCCCCACTCCGAAATACAGTGCGCCTCGTCGATGGCGTAGAACGAAACCTTGACCTTGCGCAGAAACGCCACGTTATCCTCTTTGGTGAGCGACTCCGGAGCGAAGTAGAGCAGCTTGGTCCGCCCCTCCAACACATCGTTGCGCACCTGCGCGATGGCACTCTTGTTCAGGGAAGAGTTCAGGAAGTGAGCGATTCCCGCATCGTTAGAATAGGTGCGCATGGCATCCACCTGGTTTTTCATCAGGGCGATCAACGGCGATATGACGATCGCCACGCCGTCCATCAGCAGGGCGGGCAACTGGTAACACAAGGACTTGCCGCCGCCGGTAGGCATCAGCACGAACGTATCTTTTCCACTCAACACATTGCGAATCACGGCTTCCTGATTCCCCTTGAATGAAGAGAAGCCGAAATATTCTTTCAGTTTCTCGCGCAGCAAGGAATCTTCATTTTGCTTCATAACTCTTCTCAAACACAAATTTCAATGTAAAGATAAAAATAATTCGGAAAAAAACATAACTTTGTAAAAAAATTTCATAAAAAATGCGTCTTTACACCAGCGAGCTCGTCAAGAAATACAAAGCCCGCACCGTGGTGAACCACGTTTCGATCGACGTGAACCAGGGTGAGATCGTGGGTCTTCTGGGTCCGAACGGAGCCGGCAAGACCACGACGTTCTATATGATCGTCGGCCTGATCAAACCCAACGAAGGCCAGATCTTTCTCGAAGACGACAACGGCCAGGTAGCCGAACTCACCAAAGAGCCCGTCTATCGCCGGGCCCAGATGGGTGTGGGGTATCTGGCGCAGGAGGCCTCGGTTTTCCGCCGTTTGAGCGTCGAGGACAACATCAAGGCCGTTCTGGAGATGACCGATCTGAAAAAGGACGAACAGGCCGCACGCTGCGAAGCGCTGATCGAAGAGTTCCGCCTTCAGAAAGTACGCAAGAGCCTCGGCATCCAGCTGTCGGGCGGCGAGCGGCGACGTACCGAAATCGCCCGCGCCGTGGCGATCAACCCGGCCTTCATCCTGCTCGACGAACCGTTCGCAGGCGTCGATCCGATCGCTGTCGAAGACATCCAGAGCATCGTCGCTACGCTGAAGAACAAGAATATCGGCGTCATCATCACCGACCACAACGTCGATGAAACGCTGGCCATCACCGACCGTACCTACCTGCTGTTCGAGGGTAAAATCCTCAAGGCGGGTTCGGCCGAGGAGCTGGCTGCCGACCCGATGGTGCGCAAGGTCTATCTGGGACAGCACTTCGAACTGCGGCGCAGTCCGACGCTCGACAAACTCCGCAAGGGACAACCCGCGAGCGCAGCCGAAGAGAATCCGTCCGAGGAGAAATAGACCGTACCCGCCTTCTGTCGGGCAATGCCCGGCGGATCGGCCTCGCGGAATCCGCCCGACTCCTGCCTACGACGGTACGAACCCGGACCGGAATCCGGAACCGTTTTCCGCCTGCGGCAAGCGCCCCTCCCGGCAAGCCCGGGAAGTCCGAAACGAAATCCGGAAAGGATTGCGGACTCGCAACCGATTCCGGGAGCGCATCCCGGAAAAAACAAACAGACAACCATTTTCGAACACCGGTTTGCATCGTACAGTTCGCGCGAATCATTCCGGATTCGGAAAATGGAAAGCAAAACAACGACTTTTTGACAAGTGCCGCAACGGACGTAAACTCCGAACTGCCGCACCGAAAAATACAGTAATTATCCGTATATGGATCAATCCGTTCCCCCGGGGAGGGTTCGAGGCATTTGCATTCCCCCATGTTCCAAAAGTTACGCACAGCGCGCCCTGGCCGCCTCGCTGCTGGCCGAAGGTACTTCCCGGCTGCATAACATCGAATTTTGCGACGATACCCGTTCAGCCATCCGCTGCATCGAGGCGCTCGGTGCCCGGGTACGGCGCACCGGAGAGCGCACGCTCGAAATCGACGGCGGCCTCTCCCCCGCAGGCGACAAACTCTACGTCGGCCAGTCGGGGCTTTCCACCCGGCTCTTCACCCCGATCGCATCCCTCTGCGACACGCCGATCGGAGTGGTGGGCGAAGGACCGCTGCTGCACCGCTCGTTCCGGACGATGATCCGCACGCTCCGGGCACTGGGCGTCCGGGTTCACGACCGCAACGACCATCTTCCCCTCCATATCCAAGGCCCGATCCGGGGCGGCGAGGTTCAGGTAGAGGGGCTGGTTTCCTCCCAGTTCATCACAGGACTGCTGCTGGCCCTGCCGATCGCCGAAGAGGAGACGACGATTCACGTTCCCCACGTAATATCGACCCCCTATATCGACATCACGATCGACACGGCCGAGCGCTTCGGCATCGAAATCCTGCATAAAGACTATAAAGAATTCTACGTGGCCGGAGGACAACGCTACCGGCCTGCGGAGTTCGAAATCGAGAGCGACTGGAGCGCGGCCGCCTTCCTGCTGGTAGCGGGGGCCGTCGCGGGCGAAGTGACGATCCGCAACCTCTCGGTACTCTCCCGACAGGCCGACACAGCCGTTATGACTGCCCTCGTTCGGGCCGGCGCATCCGTCATCGACGAGGGCGATACGATCACCGTCGCACACCGTCCGCTGCAAGCCTTCTCATTCGACCCAATGTCCGGGGCTTTTCCCGGCCCTGGCCGCCCTGGCCGCTTCAGCCGAGGGGACGAGCGTCATCAAAGGAACCTCCCGGCTGGAGAACAAGGAGGGCAACCGCGCCGAGTCGATCCGCGAGGAGTACGCCAAACTCGGCATCGAGGTCGATCTCGACGAAGAGGATACGATGAAAATCCGGGGCGGACGAATCCGGGGCGGACACGTGCACAGCCACGACGACCATCGCATCGCCATGTCGCTCGCGGTAGCGGCTCTGAACGCCGACACCCCCGTCGTTATCGAAAATCCCGCATGCGTGGCCAAGAGCTTTCCCGACTTCTTCGAACGGCTCGAATCCCTGCGTACTGCGGAATAAACGGACCGACTATGCCGACACGCCGGGAAATCATCGCACGGATCGAAACGCCGCTCACCGCCCTCTACGGCGAGCGCGAAGCGCGACAAATCGCCCGGATCGTTGTGATGGAACTCGGCGGACTCTGCCTGACCGACCTGGTCGCCGAACCGGACAAGGAGCTCGGAATCGACGAACTCGACCGGATCATCGGCGAACTGGCCGCCGGCCGTCCCCTGCAATACGTACTGGGACATACCGAATTTTACGGGCTCGACTTCCAGGTGCGGGAAGGGGTGCTGATCCCCCGTCCCGAAACCGAAGAGTTGGTCCGCTGGATCGCCGAATCCCCCGCCCCGGACAATCCCGCCGTACTCGACGTCGGCACCGGCAGCGGCTGCATCGCCGTCACACTGGCCCGGCTGATCCCGGAGTCCCGTATTACAGCCGTCGATATTTCCGAAAAAGCCCTCTCCATCGCCCGCGAAAATGCCCGGAGACTCGATGCAAAAGTGGATTTCCGACAAGGCGACGCCCTCGGGGAGCTATTCCCCGGACAACGGGAACAGTTCGACCTGATCGTTTCCAATCCCCCCTATATCCCCCGCAGCGAAAAAGCCTCGATACGCGTGAATGTTACGGGTTACGAACCGGCGGAGGCGCTCTTCGTCGAGGACGGAGATCCGCTGATTTTCTACCGGGCCATCGCCCGCAATGCCCGGCGGCTGCTCCGTCCCGGCGGACGGCTCTATTTCGAGATCCACGAGAATTTCGCGGACGAAACGTTCCGGATGCTGACCCGGGAAGGGTTTCCGGATACCGCCGTGCGCCGCGACCTGAACGACAAAAACCGCATGACATGCAGCCTGCAAAGAAGATAAAACGCGACAAAACGCCCGAACAGGCTTACGCGGCCTTGATCCGGCTCTGTGCCCGGAGCGAAAAATCCTCGGGCGACGCCCTGCGGCTGATGCAGCGCTGGGGCGTGGAGCCTTCGGCCCGGCAGGGCGTGCTGCAAAAGCTCCTCGCCGACCGATTCATCGACGACAACCGCTACGCCGAAGCCTTCGTGCGCGACAAAATCCGGCTGAGCGGCTGGGGCGCCCGCAAGATCCGCACCTCGCTCCGGCTCAAAGGCATCGCCGCAGCGATCATCGATGAAGCTCTTGCCCGACTGGATCCGGCGAACCAGTCCGAACGGCTGCGGACACAGCTCGAAAAAAAGCTCCGACTGACCCGATACAAAGATACTTACGATTTGAAAACCAAACTGATCCGCTACGGCCTTTCGCTCGGATACGACTACGACGCAGTACTCGATGCCGCCGGCGAATTGATCCAAACAAACGACGAACCATGCGACGACTTCTGATCTCCGCGCTGCTGCTGTGCAGCGCTCCCGTTTCGGCCCAGCACCTCGCCCCGGAAGATTACATCTTTCCCCTGCGAGACGTGGCCGGGCTTTACTCCGCCAACTTCGGCGAAATGCGTCCCAACCACTTCCATTCGGGCATAGACATCAAAACCGACGGCGTAACGGGAAAACCCGTACTCGCCACGGCCGACGGATATATCTCACGCATCGCCGTCACGCCGGGCGGCTATGGACGCGCCATCTACATCACCCATCCCAACGGCACGACTTCCGTATATGGGCACCTCTCGAAGTTCCGCGACGACATCGAAAAATACGTACACGAGGAGCGTTACCGCACCCGGCGAAACAGCATCAATCTCTATCCCCCGGCCGACCGGTTTCCGCTCAAGCAGGGCGAACAGTTCGCCTGGTCGGGAAATACAGGCTCGTCCGCAGGCCCGCACCTGCATTTCGAGATCCGCGACTCCCGCACGCAGCGGACCCTCAACACCATTTCCAGCGGCGTGATCCGCACCCGCGACGACATTCCGCCGCGCCTGGTGAAACTCTACTACGTCGAGGTGGACAGCGTGCGCGGTGTCCCGGTGCACGCCCGGCCCCGCCCCGTAGAGCTGGTCGAAAAAACACCCGGACGCTATGCGCTCAAACAGGAAGGAGCACTCTCCGTCGGCGGCCGAGGTTACTTCATCCTGGAGACGACCGACCGCAAAAACGACGTATCCAACACATTCGGACTCTGGCGCATACGTGAATTTGCAGACGAAGATCCGATCTTCGAACTTCGTATCGACGGCTTCGCCTTCGACCAGACCCGCTACTGCAACGCCGTCACCCACTACCCCATGCAGGTCGCCTCGCGCAACGAAGTGATCCGCCTCACCCGACTCGACGGCTGCATCGACGATTTCTACCCCGTCTTGAAAAACCAGGCCCTGCTGACTCCTTCGGAAGGCCAGAGCCAGCAGATCCGCATCGAAGCCGAAGACGACAGCGGCAACCGTTCGATACTCGAATTCCGGACGATCCGACAGCCTGCGCAGCGGGATTTTCGCGCCGTATGCGATTCGACGGCTCTCATCGTCGATAACCGCCGGCCCTTCTCGCATACAGCGGGAGAGGCATCGGTTCACATCCCCGCCGGCGTCTTCTACGAACCGCTCTTTTTCAGTCAGTCGAGCCGCCCGGCCCAATTCGCCGCCGCACCGTCGGTCGCCGTCCTCTCTCCCCTCTATTCGATCCTCGATTACGACACGCCTCTGCATACGGCGGCTACGGTTACGATCCGGGCATATGTTCCTCAGAACTTACAACCCCACACCACCCTGGGTTTCGTCCGCAAAGGGAAGGTTTCCTATGCCGGAGGAAAATATAAAAACGGCGCCGTCACCCTTTCGACCCGCACATTGGGCGACTTCTGCGTGGTGGCCGACACCGTTCCGCCACGCATCGAGCCCCGCTTCAAAGCCGGAGAGCCGATCAGAACGCGCAGCATCACCTTCCGCCTGCGAGACAACTTCTCCGGCATAGGCAGCTATACGGCCACACTCGACGGGGAGTGGATCCTGCTCGAACGCAATCCGATGCAGGGCACCATTACCCACACCTTCGACGACTCCCGCACCCCGAAAGGCCGGAGCTACACGCTCCAACTGACCGTCACGGACAACTGTGGCAACAAAACCGTCTGGAAACGGACGATAACCCGATAACAATACCGATATTTACATACTTCAGACACTGCCCGCAACATTCAGACGGCCGACCGGAAAATCGGCCAGAGCTTTTTTCAGACAACGCACTGCCGGATTACACGGCTCCGTTCATCTTCGGTCCCTGGCGAATCCTCTCACAAGCCCGGCACACCATGACAACGAAAGATCCGCTAAACAGTTATTGTTTAGCGGATCTTTCATCGTTTTTCTCAAGTGATTCCGGAGCGGTTCGAACGCTCGACCCACAGCTTAGAAGGCTGTTGCTCTATCCAACTGAGCTACGGAACCATCGTTTGCAGCACATAATCGCACAGCGCAGCAAAGGTAATACAAAATCCTCGCTTATGCAAGCAACACGACAAGTTTTACCTCTTATCCAGCAAGGTATCAAATAGTTAATACAACGATTTAATCGACGACCGCACCCCGTCTGCAAAAATTGCCAAACGCAGATTCCCGACGATATGGACTCGCTCGAATCAGATTCTACCATAACTGACAGGATGAAAGCGGCGTCTGGGGGAATTATACTACGAAGAATTAACCTTCACCGAAGACGATCAGTGCGATCCGAAGAGTGCTCCAAACTCGGGATTTATCAACGGCAAATCGGCGGTTACGCCAAGCCGTACCGCCCTGATCGCAACCGCCTTCACTGCACCTGTCCGCTTCTGCAAAGCAGCCGAATACGACCGGACACCCCATCTTTTACCAATTTGATCCATTTTGTTTCCCGGCAGATTTGGCAATTCCGTTTTTTGTTGCTACCTTTGCTCCCCTGAAAGCCCCGGAAGTGGGTAGCGTTTATTATTTTACTTAAAAATTTTTATAGCAAATGGCTGTTAAAATTCGTCTGGCACGCCACGGTAAGAAAGGTTTCGCTTTCTACCACATCGTTGCCGCAGATAGCAGAGCGCCACGTGATGGTAAATTCATCGAGAAATTGGGTACCTACAATCCCAATACGAATCCTGCTACGATCGATCTGAACTTCGAGAAAGCTCTGGATTGGTTACTCAAAGGCGCACAACCCACCGACACCTGTCGGGCGATCCTCTCCTACAAAGGCGTAATGTACAAGAAGCACCTGCTGGGCGGTGTCGCTAAAGGTGCATTCTCCGAGTCGGACGCCGAGGCCAAATTCAACAAATGGCTGAGCGAGAAGCAGACCAAGATCGAGAACAAGACCAACAAACTGGCGTCGGACGCCAAATCGGCCGAGAAGAGCCGTCTGGCCGCCGAGACCAAAATCAAGGAAGAGCGCGCAGCCGCTCTCGCCGAGAAGAAAGCCGCTGCCGAAGCTGCCGCACGTGAGGCCGCCGAAGCTGCCGCTGCCGAATCGGCTGAAGCAGCAGCTCCCGCAGAGGGAGAAGCTCCTGCCGAGGCATAGTTACAACCGTTATGTTGTTGTCGGTTGCGCGCGTGAGTAAACTCTTCGGAGTTGAAGGTGGGGTTTTACTGAATCTCTACACGACGTTTCCCGATGACTTCTCAACAGAGGAACCGCTGTTCGTGAAGATCGATTCACTGGCGGTTCCTCTTTTTTGCGACCGCTTCGAACGGAGGGGCAAGACCAACGCATTGGCGACATTCGCGGATATCGACTCCGCCCGTCGGGCGGAAGAGTTTATCGGGCGGGAGTTGTACCTCGAGCACGAGGACGACGAAAACGATGAATTCTACCTGGAAGATTTGATCGGATTCCGGGTACGGATCGGTACGTTGAAAGGCGAAATCACGGATTATTACGACAGCGAGGCCAATCCCATCTTCGAGGTGGAGATCGGCGGCAAACGGATCCTGGTTCCGGCGGTCGAGGAGTTCATCGCAGGCATCGATTTCGAGGGCCGTACGGTGAAGATGGTACTGCCCGAGGGACTGATCGAACTGTAACGAGAATCGGTGGAAAACCGGTGCTTCCGTGACCGGATATTTCCGGCAAAACGCGCCTTTCGGTGCGGTCGAAAAGTAAAATTTGCGCAAAAAGTATGGCACGTGTGGTTATCGGACTCTCCGGCGGCGTCGATTCGTCGGTAGCGGCCTACCTGCTCCAACAGGCCGGGCATGAGGTTATCGGACTCTTCATGATCAACTGGCACGACACTACGGGTACGCTCGAAGGCGACTGCCCCTGGCACGACGACCGGCTCTTCGCCGAACTTGTCGCGCGGCGGCTCGACATTCCGTTCCATACGGTCGATCTCTCGGACCAGTACCGTCGCCGGGTGGTGGACTATATGTTCTCCGAATACGCGAAAGGGCGTACACCCAACCCTGACGTGCTCTGCAACCGCGAAATTAAGTTCGACGTTTTTCTGAAGGAAGCCCTCAAGCTGGGTGCCGATTTCGTGGCTACGGGACACTACTGTCGCAAGGCCGAAGAGACGGCACCCGACGGTCGGACGATCTACAAATTGCTCGCGGGAAGTGATCCTAACAAGGATCAGAGTTATTTTCTCTGCCAACTTTCGCAGGAACAGCTTTCCCGGGCGCTGTTTCCGGTCGGCCACCTGCTCAAACCCGAGGTGCGACGCATCGCCGAGCAAATGAAGCTCGCCACGGCCAAACGCAAGGATTCGCAGGGCATCTGTTTCGTCGGCAAGGTCGATCTGCCGGTCTTTCTTCAACAGAAGCTCGAAGCGAAAACCGGCAATGTCCATGAAATCAAGTCCGACTGGTCCAAATACGGCCAAGCCGTCTCACTCGTCGGCAAAACGGAGGAGGCAGGTATGGGCACGGCGGAGCGAACAGTCGCGGATAAAAGCGCCATTCCTTCCGGTATGAATCCCGCGAATACGGATTCGACGGAATGTCCGAACCCGGCGACAGCTCCGACGGCAACCGCTGCGAAGCGTTCCTCCATGCCGACGGATGCGGAGCTGGCCGCACTTGCTGCTCCTTACCGTTATACCGTGCGCGACGGTAAAAAAATCGGACAGCACAACGGAGCTCACTTTTATACCATCGGCCAACGCAAAGGGTTGGGGATCGGCGGCCGCAAGGAGTCGCTTTTCGTACTGGCAACCGACGTGGAGCAGAACGTGATCTACGTCGGCGAGGGGGACGACCATCCGGGACTTTACCGCCGGGCCTTGCGGATCGCTCCCGGCGAGCTGCACTGGATCGACCCGCTCCGGGAATTGAAAACGGGCGAAAGCCGTCGTTTCGATGTCCGTATCCGTTATCGCCAGCCGCTGCAAGGAGCGGAACTCTTCATCCGTTCGGACGCGGCCTACCTGCTTTTCGACGAACCTCAGCGCGGAATCACGCCGGGACAGTTCGCAGCCTGGTACGATGGCGATGAGCTGGTCGGATCGGGCGTCATCGCCGAATAACCGGACTTCCCCCGATAGCGTCCAAGCGACCGCCGCAGAAGAAGAAGCTCATAAACACGGGCCATTTTACCGAAACCCCGGCAAAACAGGCGACAAACAGTCTTCACAACCCTCCGCTCCACGCTCAAATACAGGCAGCCATCACGTACCGTACCGGCCGATTTCCGACAAGCATTTCCCTCCCAAGCCCCTTTCCACAAGGAGGCAAAAGAAAGGGACAGCCCAGAACACGCCCCCGGCGAACGATGACAAACAGCCTCGGGAAACAAGTCTGAAACCCGAACCCAATATAATCGCCATACTTGTTGCGGCAATCGGAATTATCCCCCCGCTTCCTCGATCGTCCGCGAAAAGGGAACGGGAAGACGGTTCACCGAGCATCGAGCGCCTTCGGGATCGCGGTTTTCTGGTGCTGACCGATCCCTCGCAGCTCGATACCTTGAGCCGGGGACCTGTGATGGGATTCTTTACCGACGGTCACCTGCCGAAAATGTCGGAGGGGCGGGGCGATTATCTGGAGCGGGCGACCCGCAAGGCGCTGGAGATTCTGTTGCGAGAAGCCGGCGAGCGCGACCGGGGCTTTATTCTGATGGTCGAAGGATCCCAGATCGATCTGCGGGCTCACGATAACGATGCCGAAGGCGTCCTGGCGGAGATGCGTGATTTCGACCGGGCGGTTGCCGCTGCGATGGATTTCGCCGACCGGCATCCTGGGACGCTCGTGGTCGTTACGGCCGATCACGAAACGGGCGGTCTTTCGATTCCTTCGGCCGATGTCGATTTCGAGCACGAGGAGGCCGGGATCGAGTACCGTTTCAGCACCGGCGGACATACGGCGGCGATGGTGCCCGTCTATCTGTACGGGACAGGCGCCGAACGGATTAACGGCGTACTGGACAACACGGAACTGGCCCATATGTTGAAGCGACAGGTATTGCCGGATAACAGACGAAGTGTGTCGGCAATGAAAATTAAATCATCAAAGATTATTCATTTAATTCATAAAACAGTTCGCTCCTATTTCTGTCAAGCCTGTAGGTAATTGGTTTTGTCCTTTGTCGGGTAAAGAACGTGAATGATAATCTAA
>OHWC01001255.1_pt1 | contig 11482 bp, 8 predicted proteins | sample 1579541 | NCBI WGS metagenome assembly OHWC01 (sample SAMEA3882551, study PRJEB24775) | human gut metagenome | biome: human-associated habitat; feature: intestine environment; material: feces | place: Netherlands | collected 2009/2010
CACCAAAGCAGATCGTCTTATCGTCCAATGATTGATTCCGATAACTTGTAAGCAGCGCCAATATGATACCGAGATCCAATGCCGGCTCATGGATCCGCATGCCGCCTGCCACATTGATATAGGCATCACAATCGCCCATACGAACACCCATCCGTTTCTCAATGACTGCCATCAGCAGATTCACACGATTATAATCCGTACCGGTAGAAGTCCGTCTCGGCATATTAAAGTTCGTCTGACATACAAGTGCCTGCACCTCGATCAAGATCGGTCTGGTTCCCTCGATAGAGCATACCACGATCGAACCCGGCGCCTGTTTTGGCTTACCCGCCAACATATACTCGGACGGATTTGGCACTTCTACCAATCCGTTGCCACGCATTTCAAAAACACCGATCTCATCCGTAGAACCGAAACGGTTTTTGACACCACGCAGGAAACGGTAAGAAGCACCTCCATCTCCTTCAAAATACAAAACAGTATCGACCATATGCTCTAATACACGAGGTCCTGCTACAACTCCCTCTTTGGTTACGTGTCCTACAATGAAGATAGAAACCGGAAGACTTTTAGCAAGCCGCATCAGCGTACTCGTCGTCTCTCGAACCTGACTGACACTTCCCGGTGCAGATCCGATCTCTTCGCGATACATAGTCTGAATCGAGTCAATGATCACGATTTCCGGCTTTTTCCGACCGATCACTTCCGTCACAATATCCAGATCGGTCTCACTCAGCAAAAATAGTTCTTTTTGAAAAGTTCCAAGACGATCTGCACGCATCTTGATCTGTTTGACCGATTCCTCACCGGATACATACAATACATCTTTGCCTGCCTCTGCAAGCTGTTTACACATCTGTAAAAGCAAAGTGGATTTGCCTATCCCCGGATCACCGCCTACCAACACAAGCGAACCGGTCACTATGCCGCCGCCCAATACACGGTCCAGCTCTCCGATCCCGGTTAAGGTACGTACCTCATCGTTGGTAACGATCTCGGACAATTTCGACGGTTCCCGGTGTTCCGTCACCGTGACGGAACGACCGGCAGCCGTTTTTACGACCGGCTCTTCCACAAAGGAATCCCATTCCTTGCATCCCGGACATTGTCCTAGCCATTTTGGAGATTCAAATCCACATTCTTTACAGAAAAACGTTGTTTTTTGTTTTCCTTTTGCCATATTAAACCACCCATGCTTTCTGCATGCTGTCTCCTGCCGCAGAAAAACATATCTGTACTATGCGCCCTTAGAATAAAGACTACATTTTAACCACTTTCACATCATAACTCTGATCCGGATCCATCTCAATGCTGAGTACTAACTTGCCACCGAGATTGGTCTTCATCTTGCCAATGTCTGTTCCAGAGATCGTAACTGCATATTCCATCTCCGGCTCAAGTTCCAATGTGATCGATGAATCTTCCCATCCCTCTACCTTGAAAGTAACTTCCTGCTCTGTTGCAGACATATCTGTTACAACTGTTCCAGGTACAGATTCATAAACAAACATACCGTTACGCTCTAATTTGGTAATCTCTTTGAAAGTCTTTACCTTGTACAGATCCCCCTCAAAAGGAAAATCTGAACGCTTCTGCTTGCTGTCCAAATCAAAATTACCAAAGCTCAACTTACCATCTGCTGTCTTGCAGATCAAATCTGTAATCCCCGCCATAATATAATCCTCCTAAGTGTGTAATCAATCTGGTATCTATCGCACATTTGGAAGTGCGATTTATCTGAATATCTGTTGTAGACAATTATATCACATTTGCCCTCATTTTTCCACCGCTACCGTTTGGAAAAGGTGAGTTTTTTTTGTGAACAATCCACATAAATTTTATCGCCCGCAGTGAATTCTCCGTCCAACATTCGATCGGCCAGTTCATCCTCAACTTCTGTCTGGATACTGCGTCTTACCGGTCTTGCACCGTACGTTTTGTCGAAGCCGCTCTCCGCCAAATGTGCGACAGCCGCATCGGAAACGATCAGTTCCATGCTCATCTGTTCCTGTAAACGTTTGTTTAAGCCACGCAGCAAAATACGAACGATCTGCTCAATGTTTTCTTTGGTCAAAGTATGGAATACCAAAATCTCATCAATTCGGTTGATAAATTCCGGTTTGAAAATCCTCTTGACCTCTTCCATAACACTTTCTTTCATCTTCTGATAATCGGCATTCTCGTCCTCGCCTGTACCAAATCCTAAATGTTTTGGTGATACAATACGTCCTGCTCCTGCGTTAGACGTCATGATGATGATCGTATTTTTGAAGCTGACTTTGCGTCCCTGTGCATCCGTCACATGCCCATCTTCCAATATCTGCAGCAAAATGTTAAACACATCGCCATGTGCCTTTTCGATCTCATCAAACAGGATCACCGAATACGGATTTCTGCGCACCTTTTCGCTGAGCTGTCCTCCCTCCTCATGGCCTACATATCCTGGCGGTGAACCAATCATCTTTGATACGCTGTGTTTCTCCATATATTCCGACATATCAACACGGATCATAGACTGTTCGCTGCCAAACACTGCCTCCGCAAGTGCCTTTGAGATCTCTGTTTTTCCGACACCGGTCGGGCCTAAGAACAGGAAAGAACCGATCGGGCGCTTCGGATCTTTTAATCCGACACGTCCTCTTCGCACAGCTTTTGCCACTGCACTCACCGCATCCTCCTGACCGATGACACGTTTGTGTAAGGTAGCCTCTAATTTTCTTAAGCGGGCAGCCTCCCCCTCGGCAATCTTTCTTACCGGGATCTTCGTCCATCCGGATACCACATCCGCAATATCGTCTTCTGTCACTTTTAACTTTTTACTGCGGCTGTCTTTCTTTGTCTTTGCCTGTATTTTGGCAAGCTCTTCTTCACACGCTTCTTTTTCGTTCTTCTTCTGCTTTGCACCTTCCACATCACCATCGTGCAGAAATTCTAACATTTCCTCTTCTAACAGGTTGATGCGATGTCTTAATTCAACGACTTCCTCCGGTTTTCCACCCGCGCGCAGACGTATCTTTGCTGCAGCCTCATCCATCAGATCGATTGCTTTATCCGGCAGGAAACGGTCATTGATATAGCGCGCAGACAGGCGTACTGCTGCCGATACCGCATCATCCGTAATCTTTACCTGATGATGTTTTTCATACTGTTCCCGCAGTCCCTCTAAAATCTGCACTGCCTCCTCTTCCGACGGCTCTTCTACCGTAACCGGCTGGAATCTGCGCTCTAGCGCAGCATCTTTTTCAATATATTTGCGGTATTCATCGATTGTCGTTGCACCGATCAGCTGCAGTTCCCCACGCGCAAGTGCAGGTTTTAATATATTGGAAGCATCGATTGCTCCTTCCGCTCCGCCCGCTCCGATGATTGTATGCAGTTCATCGATGAAGAGCAGGATATTGCCGGCTGCCCGTACTTCCTGAAGTACCTTTTTAATGCGCTCCTCAAACTCACCGCGATATTTTGAGCCTGCCACGATTCCGGACATATCCAAAGATACCACCCGCTTTCCCGCAACGGTATCCGGAACCATTCCGGTTGTAATACGCTCCGCAATTCCCTCAACGATCGCAGTCTTTCCAACGCCCGGTTCACCGATCAGACATGGGTTATTCTTTGTCCTTCTGCTTAAGATCTGAATCACACGGTCGATCTCTTCCTGTCTGCCGACTAACGGATCTAATACTCCCTCTGCCGCCAATGCAGTCAGATCTCTGGAGTATTGATTTAATACCGGTGTATCCGATGCTGTTTTTTTCACCGGCTTACCATTCATGAAATCTTCTTTGTACAGGCTCGCATCTTCTCCCATTGCGATCAGGATATCCACATACATTTTCTGGATATTGACCGCTAAGGTATTTAAAAGGCGGGATGCCACACACTCTGTCTCTTTCATCATCGCGATCAGGATATGCTCCGTCCCGATCTCCTCTGCATGAAAACGCGCTGCCTCCCTTGCTGCCCCTTCTAACACCTGCAGTGCCCTCGGCGAATATTCCTTAGCCTCTGCCGTCAGCACCTGTGCATCCGGTGCAATGAGTTCCTCGATCAGCTGCATGACTTTGTCAAGTTCTACTCCATTATCATTTAATACCTGCGCAGCGACGCCCGTTCCTTCTTTTAAAAGTCCGATCAGGATATGCTCCGTTCCGATATAATGATGATGCAGTGATTTCGACATCTTTGAAGCCTGATCGATTGCTTTTTTTGCTTTTGATGTATATCGTATCTGCATAGTTTCTCCATTCTTTTTCTATTTATAAATCATTTAAATCGATGATCTCTAAATCATCTTCTTCCTCTTCTTCTCTCGGAATGTGTTTTTTCTCCGGAGTATGTTTCCGCTCCGGCTTTTCTTTTCTCTCCGGCCTTTGTTTCTCCTCCGGTTTTTCTTTTCTCTCCGGACGCTGTTTTTCTTCCGGTTTTTTTCTTTCTACCGGCAGGAAATCTTCGTCCTCTTCCCAGTCCTCATCGTCAAGATCGTCAGACATGCCACGTCCAAACAATCCCGCACGCACTTTATGGATCTTTGATACGCCGACTTCGTTCTCTGTATCGTTTTCTTCCACATCATCCGGCTCTTCTTCCACTTTTTCTTTTGGTTTTCTGCGGAAAAATCCTTTTCTCTGTGTTTCTTCCTCCTCCCAGTCAGCGTCTTCCGGATCATCTACTTCCAAATCATCTTCTTCCACGCCAGGATTCTCTTCTATATTATCATCTTCTTCCAGATCAGTATCATCTTCTGCTTCCTGATCCTTTCCCTGTTTTTCGGACTTCCAGTCCCAGTCATCCTCTTCCTCATCCCAGTCGTCACTCTTACGTCCTCTCAATAGAAGATTGATAATAATAACGACAAGTACTGCGATCACAAAAGCCATAATTCCCATCATATTTCTGGAAAAAGACTTTTCTTTTGCATATTGTTCAGAGAGATCATTGTATTCCTGCTGGAGATATTCCATATTAGAAACATCTTCCGCTTCTTCTGTTTCAAACTCTGTGTTCTGGTCTGCTGCCTGTCCATCTGTTCCATCCGCCGGCTGGTCTGTTGTCTGACTGTCTGTTCCGTCTGCCGGCTGGTCTGTTGTCTGACCGTCTGTTCCATCCGCCGGCTGATCCACTGTTCCGTCTGCTGTCTGTCCATCTTCTCTGGTCAGTGTGATCGTATACTGGGCGAGTGCTCCGTTCTGCGCCTTCACGACTACTTTTATCGTATTTGTACCGACCTGCAGATTGTCATTTCCTGTGATCGACTGCACCGTCGCAAATTCATTAACCGGTGTTGCCGTCACTGTAACGCTTGTGACATCATTCGGTACGGTAGCTGTATATTGTACTGTCTTTCCTGTAAAGTCCGGGGATAATGTTCCCGCAGAAAGTGATAACACTTCCAGCGAATTATCTGCGGAAAGTGTTGTCTGTGCAGCAGCCACCTGGATTCCGGCAGCCTTTATGTCTGCCGCAGGTTCTGTCACAAGACATCCCATGCAGAAAAGTGCAGCTATGAATCTTACTTTTCTCTTCATTCGTTTCACACTCCCTCTATTGCCATCATCACTATGGAATTATATGAGATATTCGAAAATGCGTCAACCTCAAACTCCCTCATTGTCAAATTCCGGAATAAAACTCTCCTCCGCCGTCTCCCCCTCCTGGATAAAACCGTTTTCAATCCCTATATCGATTGCAAAATCAACAACCTCATCATATTCCCGGTCTGTGATCTTACGGTTTAATTCCGGATATTTTTTCACGTTAGAGAGCGGTGTAAACTGGTGCATGATACTGATATATATTTGATTCTCATAGGTTTCATGCAGATATTTCAAAACTGCTTTGGAATCTTTCGTGCACCCCGGCAGGATCAGATGGCGCACGATCGTACCACGCTTCATCAGGGAATCCTCCCCGTTTTCAAAAACTGCCGCACCCGTCTGACGCACCATCTCCGCTATCACCGCCTTAGCCACAGCAGGGTAATCCGGCGCATGGGAATATTTTGCACTCAAAGCGGTATCAAAATACTTAAAATCCGGAAGATAGATATCCACAATTCCTTCTAAAGAACGGATCGTATCCACATTTTCATAGCTGCTGGTGTTATAAACGATGGGAATCTTTAAATTCTGATTTCTTGCAAGCTCTACCGCTTTTATGATCTGTGGTACAAACTGCCCCGGTGTCACAAGGTTGATATTATTTGCACCCTTTTCCTGGAGTTCCAGAAAAATTTTGCCAAGCCGCTCCGTACTTATCACCTTACCAGCTGTGCCATTTGCAATATTTTCATTCTGGCAGAACACACAGTGCAGTGCACAGCCGGAAAAAAAGACCGCACCGGAACCCATCTCCCCGGAAATGCAGGGTTCTTCCCAGAAGTGCAGTGCCGCACGCGCCACCTTAATCTCTGTGGTCTGTCCGCAGATGCCGCGCTCACCGGATTTTCGGTCCACAGCGCACATTCTAGGACACAATGTACATATTTTCATGGTATACCATCACTCTTTCTATTTAATTTAATGATTGCGCAACCGTGCCTTTTTTTGTATGATAGACATTGCAAAAAGAAGATCAAACACAAAGGAGTTTTCTTATGAGTCCAAAAAACTGTATGGTAGCACAGTCAGGCGGCCCTACTGTTGCGATCAATGCCAGCCTTGCCGGTGTGATCGACGGTGTAATGCGTTCTGACATGTATGACACGGTTTATGGTTCCTTAAACGGAATCACAGGTATTTTAAACAACGATCTGACGAATCTTTCTGAATTAATGCAGCAGAATCCGGAATATCTCGACCGCTTAAAGGTCACTCCGGCAATGTATCTTGGCTCCTGCCGTTACAAACTGCCAAATTATTTAGATGATGATTCTTCCTATGTATTCATTTTCAAACAGTTTGAAACTTACCATATTGATGCTTTCTTTTATATCGGCGGCAACGATTCCATGGACACCGTCTTAAAGCTCTCCGAATATGGCAAAAAAATCGGCAGTCCTGTGCGTATTGTCGGTATTCCAAAGACCATCGACAATGATCTCTGTGAGACAGACCATACACCAGGATTCGGTTCTGCCGCAAAATATATCGCATCTTCTCTTTTAGAAATCGCACATGACACATTTATCTATGCAGTCAAAAGTGTGACGATCGTGGAAATCATGGGACGTGATGCCGGATGGCTGACCGCTGCTTCTGCACTGGCAAGAAACGGTTATAATACAGCACCACATCTGATCTATCTCCCGGAGGTTCCATTTGACAAAGAGGACTTTTTACTGGATGTAAAGCGTATGCTTTTCGAGCGCAATAACGTGATCGTTGCCGTATCCGAAGGTATCCGCGATGCTTCCGGCAACTATATCAGTGCTTCCGAAAGTTCTGTTGACACCTTTGGTCACAGCCAGTTAAGCGGAGCCGGAAAAACACTTGAATTTTTAGTCAAAGAAAAACTAGGCGTTAAAGTCCGTTCCGTGGAAGTCAACGTATTACAGCGCTGCGCTGCACACCTTGCTTCAAAGACTGATCTTGATGAGGCTTTTACTCTCGGTCAGAAAGCGGTTGCTCTCTCCGAGGAAGGTGTTACCGCTTCCATGGTAACAATGCGCCGTATCTCCGATGCTCCGTACGAAATCGCCTATGAGCATGCCGAGATCCGCCACATTGCAAATGAGGCAAAATCAATTCCGAGAGAATGGATCAACGATGCAGGCAATGATGTCACACAGCCACTGATCGATTACCTTTCACCTCTCATACTCGGTGAAGTTCCGGTAAAATACGAAAACGGTATCCCTGTCTATATGGATGTCAGTCATTTAGCAAAACATCAATAAATTTACCGATCTCAACCCACGCTCTTTTAGATTCCGGCAGCATTTTTGCTGCCATCTGAAAGATGTGGAACATTCCTTCATAAATACTGATTCTTACTTTTACTCCCTGTTCTCTGGCTTTTGCAGCCACATCCACAGAATCCGAGAGCAGCATCTCATAGGAACCAACCTGTATCAGCATCGGCGGAAATCCCCTGAAATCCCCATATAAAGGCGAAATATAAGCATTATACGGATCGTTATCCCCAATATAATCTTTATTATAAATAAGGCTGTCCCTTGTTTTTCCAAATAACGGGTCGCGCTCAAAGTTTGTCTCGTAAGATTCCCCGCTCGCCGCAAGGTCTGTCCACGGTGACATGGCTACGATCCCACACGGAAGCTGCTTTCCGTGATCTTTCAGATAATGGCATAATGCCATCGCAAGACCGCCTCCTGCGGAATCTCCTGCGATGATGATCTGCTCGGAAAACCACCCCTGTTCCAACAGATAACAGTATGCGGCATAGGCATCTTCTAAAGCCGCCGGATACGGATGTTCCGGTGCCACACGGTAATCGGGTGTCAGAACACTCATTCCATGGCTGACTTCACAGTAAAGTCCGGCAAACATACGGTATGCATTCCGCATCGCTCCGACATATCCGCCTCCGTGAAGCTGTAAGATTACTTTTTCCGTATTCGGATTTTCTTTTGCCTGTAAATACTCCATGGAGAAATTATCCATCTCGATCACATCTAATGAAAAACAGTCCGGACATTTCCACGGCGGCTCCGAATCCCCGATTTTTTTCCTCAGTTCTCCATTTTTTATCTTTTTCCCAATCAGGTGATCATTTGTCACATGGGCGATCAGGTCCCTCATGACTCTTCCCCTGATACTCGCTTCGCTCTCTCTCATCCGATTGCTCCTGTTCTTTTTATTCTAAATATAACTCAGCGGACATGAAATCTTCGTTTCAGTTCCACCCTTGCCCTGCGGTCTCCGATGATCAGTGTTCCAAGAAACAGAAACAGGGAAAACGCAAATGCGATCAGTGCAAAAAGCTGTGCCGTCACGATACCGGTAAAAATCAGTATTACCGGAACAATGCTGCATAAAATCATAAAAATCTGCCACATCATATAGCTCTGCCAGTTTCTGCGGTTTACGATCATACAGATGATAATACCAACATCGACTAAAATGATCGCCGACGGCAATGCATAATTGACAGACCATCCGCGGTAGCCGACCAGAAAATCGATTGCGATCACGATCAGTATCGCCATCAGCGTGAGTACCGTGATTTTGGCGCGGTAACCTGTCTTTCCAAGAATTGCAAAACGGATCAGCATATATCCGTAAAAGAATCCAAGCCCCGTGATCGCACTCCATGCAATCTGTGACTCGGTGACCACATTGATATAAATGAGCAGCACCTCAACCAAAAGTGCACAAAACAGATAGATTTTACTGATCATTGTCATTTTCCGGGTGTACACTCTCACATCCGGGTACATATTCTCCACTTCACCTGTGTATTCTAACACGGATCCGCAGAGTGGACAGCGCTCTGTTTCATCTGATATCTCCACATTACAATTTCTGCATTTACTCATAATTTACTCCATTACTCTTTATTTCTACCGCAATCCCGTCCGAGGCTATTTTCCGGAAAAATCCACGCTGCACAGACGCATCGACAAGATCATAACTGAAACTGAATACAAGTGTATCCCCGTAAGAGCAGATCGTTCCTTTCAGATGCTGCCCCTTTGACATGGCAAGAAATGCATGAAACATTTCCACATAAGGGCGGTACTCTTCTGTCACGGAAATATTGCCGATATTTGTGATCGTCGCAGTATTGGCAAGTGCAGAAGTTGTATATACATACTTCATTGCAAGGTTTTTCAGGAAAAGCGGCACAACTCTTGCAATCAGCAGTTTTTCATTGGAAACGTTATAGGAAAACAGCTTTTCAAGATTTTCCCGGTTGATCTGGCTTCGCAGGCTTTCCTTCACGATTTCAGCCACCTCTGCAAACGTATAGGTTTCTTTGGTCGGATGAAATTCTGCGGACACCATGACAAAAAAGTTTTTCGTGGTAATAGAATTAAAATACGGCCGCAGATTAACCGGCACCGCAACACGGATCGGACACTTTGACGGCATGCCGTGCAGACATTCCGTATAAACGCTCCAGATGTACACACTTACCAGATATTCGTTGATACTGATTCCCATCGCATGACAGACCCTTTTCAACTCCGGTATTTTCATATAACCGTGCATCACGCCGAACTCGCCCGGTCTTAACTTTTCTCCACGGATCAGATATGCCTTTTTTGTCTGGTATCCTTTTGCGGAACTTTTTTTGTAATTTTTTAAGAAACTGTCTTCCCGGTTCAAAGATGTATCAACACTTAATGAATCTCCCAGCTTTTCCTGCAGGTCTTTATGTGCCAGACGCAGATACTGGTAAGTCAGCTCTTTTAAGAAATTGATTCCTCCCATTCCATCCGTCAAAACATGGAATACTTCCAGATTGATCCTGCATTTATAATAGGTCACACGGAACATATAACTGCGGTTTTTATTCTGCTGGATATATCTGCATGGAAAATTGTTCTCCATGCGAACCTTTGGCGCCGCTTTTCCGTTTTCCTCAAAATAATACCAGAACACCCCCTGCCGCAGTCTTAAGTTAAACCCGTCAAACTTCGGAAGCACCATATCAAGTGCCCTCTGCAGTAATTCCGGATTGATCTCCTCTTTCAGTGTAACACTGATCCTGTACACATTGCTCATGCTCTCCCCGGCAATGACTGGAAAAAGGTGTGCTGTATTATCAAGTCTGTCCCAACGGATATCACGGTTTGTCGGAACTCCTTTACTCTGTTTTTTCATATATTCCTCGTTTCTGCATATTTTACAGGCAGGCTGGGTTTCTGTTTTTTCTTCTCTCCCCCCACTCACAAAATACACAATCTATTGTATGCAATTATAAAATAACCTGACATAAAATACAAGTTTGGGCATATCAAAATTACCTGATATAATGCTATAAATTTTCTTAAAATTCCCTTATTTATTTTTTAATTTATGATTGTATAAAATTTTCCTTCATATTATAACGTTTTTGTAACATCTATAAAATATTTATAAACAAGGAGGATTCACTTATGAAAATTTTCAAACGAACAGTCAGCTTATTTTTAGCTTTCTGTCTCTGTGCCGGGATGCTTTTACTGCAGCCGCAGTCAACGGTATCCGCAGCCGTCAGGAACAAACCGACCACCACTGTACTTCGCATGTCCAGTAATTCTTTCGACAGTTCTGCAATCTATGTCAATCTGCCAAAAGCCAAAGTATGTTATATCAAAAACATCAAAACCAGCAGTAAAAATCTGATTGCAAAAAACACCCACTATTATACTACCAGTTCAGACGATACATACACGGATACCTTTGCGTCTATCGGCCTCTATGCCAAAAAAACCGGTAAATACAAAGTCACCTATAATATCTGCGATAAATCAGGAAACAAACTTTCTTCGGGTAAAGTAACAGTATATGTAAAAAATGACCTGCCAGTCAAATCTGTCAAATTTGCAGGTAAAGAAGTTGTAAAAACAATGAAAAACAACAGCACCTTAAAG
>OHWC01001276.1_pt1 | contig 11428 bp, 7 predicted proteins | sample 1579541 | NCBI WGS metagenome assembly OHWC01 (sample SAMEA3882551, study PRJEB24775) | human gut metagenome | biome: human-associated habitat; feature: intestine environment; material: feces | place: Netherlands | collected 2009/2010
CAGCTTTATTAAAACTCTACCGTAAGAGGGTTCATATTAATTCAAGCCTTGCAGATGATTATTTTTTACCCAATGAAGAGGATGACAGACCGGAGGATAAATGCGACAGAACAATCCAAGCCTGTATTTTAGCTCCGATTTTCCAGACAGCTTGCTTTGCATTTTCTTTGATAACAAAGTACTACGGTTCGTTGCTGGAGAATTATTTGTTTTTGTTTTATATTGTGTTCGTTATAGTGTCGATTTTTATATTCGCATTTTCATATCGTGATTACAAAAATGTTGCAAACTCGAATCAATTTTCTGATGAGCAAATTAAAAAAGTGGAGAAATACATAAAAATTCAGCCGATTACTTTTGCACTTTTTCTCGCATCGGCAGTTTTGATATTTGCATTTTGACAGCAACAAACTCTACAATAAAATAGGGTGGAACAACTGCTGTAAGGAGGCTTGAACAGAATACAAATTTATTGTGATGACAAACCGCTTTACAGCTATGTAAAATTTTTATACAGATATAATGATGAAATAAAAAATATCGGAATAAGAATAAACCTCCTGCACAGAGTAAAATCCGTTGCAGGAGGTTTTGTTGTACGAAAAATTGTATGGGCTTAATTATTGGCATATTTGTTGAAATCTATATGTAAAATTTACAGAACCTGAAAATATGCATTATTGATACTTTGTCGGGACAGGCACACATCAGTTCTTGCTGTTTGCAATTGCCTGATCAATCAACTTTTGCAGCTTTTCAGACTGCTTTTCTGAGGTTATTGCACCGACAATCGGCTCTCCCACAATATTACCGTTTTTATCGACAACATAAGTTGTGGGGTAGGAGTACAATCCGGATGTGAATTCTCCGGCTTTACTTTTTGAATCAAACCAAATGTTTTTGTAGGTCACATCCTTTTTTGCCAGAATATTCTTTGCGTCAGAGATAGCCGTTTTGTCACCGTCAAGTGTAAATGAATTGATTCCGACTACTGCTCCGCCTTTTTTTGCAAGCTGTTTATTCAGAGCTTCCAGGTCGGCAAGTTCTTCCACGCAGGGATTGCAGGTGGTAAACCAGAAGTTTACTACGGTAACGGTATTTTTTGCAAAAAGCGTACCGCTCTTAACTTCGTTTCCGTCAAGATCCTTGCCGTCAAATGTCGGGAATTTCTTCAGATTATCCTTTTCGATGGGCTTACCGTTTTCCGCCGGAACGCTCATATCTCCATCAGACGGTTTTTCTCCGCATCCGGGAAATTTTTGTTCCAAAAGCGTCAGCTTTCCTTCAATTTCCTTAATCTCTTCGGCGCCTTCATTAAGCAGCTTCAACTCATCTGCACTGAACTGATCCTTGATACCGTCAATCGTTTTCAGAAGAAAATCACCGTAGTTTCCGCCGTCCTCAATCTTCGCCATACCCTTATCGGCTGAAAGAAATACCTTTTCCCAAAGTTTGCTGTTTTCGGAAAGAATAGCATTTTCCTGTGCCATCAGTTTTTGATGCAGGTCGGCGGCCTCGTCTTTTGTGTTTGGATTCACAGCTGTCAGCATAGCCGTTTCGCTTTTCTTATTTGCAGTAGTATTCGTCGTATTGCCTTTGGCTGTGCCACAGGCGGCAAAGCTTAACAACATCACCAAGGCAGTCAGTAAGGTTAAAATTTTTGTTGTTTTCATGGTATTTACTCCTTTTCTGTTTCAATTTCTGTTTCAATTTTTTGTTTTGCTGTTTCCGCTTTTTCAGCGGTACAATCATTTTCTTTTCCTTTGCCAAAGCCGTAGCGGAAGCTGACCGCCTTGGTGGGACAGGCACGGATACACTTACCGCAGCGTATGCATTCGGTGTGGTCGGGAGTTTTGGTTACATCTACATCCATCTTGCATACTTGGGCACACTTTCCGCAGGAAATGCATTTGTGTTTGTCTACTTTCATTCCGAAAAGCGACACCTTGTTAAGCAATGCATAAAATGCACCGAGAGGACACAGCCACTTGCAGAACGGTCTGTAGAAAAGTACACTCAGTACGATTACCGCAATCAATATGCCAAACTTCCACGAAAAGAGCGTACCCAGTGCGGCGCGGATTCCCGAATCGACGGCGGCAAGAGGGATTGCTCCCTCGAGTACCCCTTGAGGACAAAGATACTTACAGAAAAAAGGATCTCCCATACCCACATCATTTGTAATGAGCATTGGCAGCAAACCTACTGCAAAAAGCAAAACTGCATATTTTATGTATGTCAGCGGCTTCAGCTTTTTAGTGGAAAGCTTTTTTGTCGGTATCTTATGTAACAGTTCCTGAAGCCATCCGAACGGACACAAAAAACCGCAGATAAAACGCCCGAGCAGAACTCCTATCAATATGAGGAATCCTGTGATATAATATGAAAAACTGAATTTTGACGAACCCACCACAGCCTGAAACGAGCCGATTGGGCAGGCGCCCGATGCCGCAGGGCAGGAATAGCAATTCAGTCCCGGAACGCAAACAGCCTTTCCGTTGCCTTGATAAATTCTGCCCTTCAATAAATTCGGCAGATGAATATTACTCAGCAAAGTTGCTCCTGCTTGAATAAGCCATCGAAAGCGTGAGAGAAACTGCGATACACCGCCTCTTTTTTTCTTCGGTTCTTTGTTATCCAATTCCCACACACTCCAAACACAGCCGGATTGCCTTGCTTAACACGGTTTCTGCCTCTCCACGCAGAGCTCCGTAACACAGCATCGTAATTCCGCAGATAATCAGCACGATCTGAAATACGGCTTTTTTCTTTCGAGTCAATTCGGTCACTCCTTTCTTTTGTGCTCTCATTGTAGCACATAGGATGTAAAATCCCTGTTAAGAACGAAAACTTAACAAAAACTTTATGTCTGAGCGATATAATGATATAATTAAATTATCAAAGAATTATGAAAACACAACAAGGAGAGTTTCTATGCGTATTTTAGTAATTGAAGACGAGCGTGCGCTGTGCGATACAATTGTTCGCAGCCTAAAAAGATTGGCATACAGCGTTGATTTTTGCTATGACGGAAACAAAGCAAATGAGTTGCTCGGAATAGAAAAGTACGATCTTGTTTTACTTGATCTGAATTTACCCGGTGCAGACGGGATGACGGTACTGCGAACTCTGCGACAAACCGACAGAGATACCGGAGTGTTAATTCTTTCGGCACGCTGTGAGGTTGCCGACAAGGTGGAGGGGCTGGATGCCGGAGCAAACGATTACCTGACAAAGCCTTTTCATTTGGAGGAGCTTGAGGCAAGAATACGCAGTCTGACTCGCCGGCGGTTTACACAAAACAATGTTGTTTTGAACTGTGGAAAGGTTGCTTTTGACACCAAAGCCCGTGTTGCCGTTGCTGACGGTCAGGAGCTGTCACTTACCCGAAAAGAAATCGGAATACTTGAATATTTACTTCTTAATCAAGGTCGCCCCGTCAGTCAGGAAGAACTGCTCGACCATGTTTGGGATAACAGTGTTGACAATTTCAGCAATTCAATAAGAGTACATATTTCTGCATTACGAAAGAAACTGCGTGCGGCACTCGGCTATGACCCGATTCGCAATCGCATTGGTGAAGGATATGTTATGGAGGAAGAAAAAGTATGAAAAAGCTATCCTTGCAATGGCGCATAACTCTGATGACAGCACTTCTTATCGGAGCCACCTGCATTTTTATGAATGTTCTTATCGGCTATTCCGGCAGCCATTATATGGATTCCATAGGCTCTTATGTTACAGGTTACGGTGATACGGACAAAGGAGAACCCGACTTTTTCGATCCCGAACACGAAAAGCTTGATCGTGAATTGACTATTGTAATTAACGGAGCACAGGAATCCTTTATCGCTACCAATTGGTATATTACGGCGGCGGCAACATTGTTAGGCGGTGTTCTTGCGTATTTTTTAAGCGGGCATGCACTGAAGCCTCTGCGTACTTTTACCGCTCGGGTTGAAAAGGTTCAACCTAACAATTTGACGGATATGAAGATAACCGAAGAAGTTCCGCCTGAACTGAGACAGTTTGTCAAGTCGTTCAATCGGATGCTTGACCGTCTTGATGAGGGATTTACCGCTCAACGACAGTTCACGGGAAACGCCGCACATGAGTTGCGCACGCCGCTTTCGCTTATGCAGGCACAGCTTGAACTTTTTTCGGCAGAGCATCCCGAGGTATCGCCTGAAACGGCGGAGTTTCTCCGATTGTTGCGTGAGCAGACCGAACGAATGACACAAATGACAAAAACCCTGTTGGAAATGAGCGAGCTGCGGACAGTATCGTGTGCCGACCGCATAGAGATAGGTCCTATGGTAGAAGAGATTTTTACTGACCTTGCACCACTTGCAGAGAAGAACAATGTTACACTTGAAAGCACGGGCGACGCTGTTATGACAGGCAGTGACACGCTGATTTACCGTTTGTTATATAATCTGACCGAAAACGCTATACGCTACAACCGTTTTGACGGTACAGTGAATATTACCGTAATGCACAAAGACAATCAGCTTGTTATTACGGTTGCGGATACCGGCTACGGCATCCCCGAACAATACAGAGAAAGTATTTTTCAGCCCTTCTTTCGTGTGGATAAATCCCGAAGCAGAGAATACGGCGGAGTTGGATTGGGACTTTCTTTGGTGTGGGAAATCGTTGCACTGCACAATGGTAAAATTCGTGTGGAAGAGAGTTCGGAAAAGGGTACTGCTATAGCAGTAAAGTTTCCGACAGATGTGATAAAAATTTAATATATTGCGATTTTTTCTTAGTTAATTGTTGAAATTTCCGTAGCTCTGTGCTATACTATAATTAATTAATCGATTAGTTATCTAAAGGAAGCGAATATTATGAGAACAACAGAGGAACAGCACAACGAGCGTAAGAGGGAAATGATGGAAAAATGCTTTGAATGTTATGCTGAAAACGGATTGACCGGTACGGGCATCAAGGCTTTGGCGGCAGCGTGTGGCTGTACAACGGGAAATCTGTATTCCTATTTCAACAGTGTTGATGAACTGATTATTGAATCAACTGCATACTGTATGGAAAAGGTCGAGGATGATTTTATGGAAAAAGCTCCCACCGACCCGAAGGATGTTGTTCGATTTGTGAAAGAGGTTCCGTATTGGACCGCAAAGAAGCACGGCAAGAAATATCGGCTGATGTATCAGGTCTATACCCATCCGAAATATATTGAGTACGGCAAGAAATTCTTTGAGGGCGTGAACGAACGCTATACCGAGTACGCCAAGCGGCTGGAGCCGAAGATCGGCATTCCCTATACGGTCATCACGCCGCTGATCTTTATATTCGTCCGCGCCTGCGTTCATTATGCGATGTTTGAGGATGAATATTATTTAAAAACCCAAATGGAGGTCTTAAAACAGGGTGTTGCCCTGTTTGCTGATAAATACCGTTCACAATATTTGAGAGGAGGCAATGATAAATGAAAAAACGAATATACTGTATTACTACCGCACTTTGTCTTGTGCTTTGCATCGTACTTTGCATTGCATTTGCTGCCGTATGCAGCAAGGCGGAAAATAGCAAAGCCGTGTTGCCGGAGGTGCGAAACAACGGCACAGCAATCCAATGGAGAGATACCGCCGAAGAGGAATGGCACGATCTTGTAGCTCTTAACACGCTCAGAGGTACTGACGGAAAAAACGGCATTGACGGCAAAGACGGTACTGACGGAAAAAACGGTACTAATGGAAAGAACGGTCTTGACGGTAAAGACGGCATTGACGGCAAAAATGGTACTGACGGAAAAGACGGTCTTGACGGTAAAGATGGCATTGACGGCAAAAACGGTCTTGACGGAAAAAACGGCATTGACGGCAAAGACGGTACTGACGGCAAAGACGGCACTGACGGAAAGAACGGTCTTGACGGTAAAAACGGTACTGACGGAAAGAACGGTATTGACGGTAAAAACGGTCTTGAGGGCAAAGACGGTACTGACGGCAAAGACGGTGCTGACGGCAAAGACGGTGCTGACGGCAAAGACGGTACTAACGGAATAAACGGCACTGACGGCAAAGACGGTCTTGACGGCAAAGACGGTACTGATGGTAAAAACGGTACTGACAGTAAAGAAGGCATTGACGGCAAAAACATAGAGGTACAAAGAACAACAGAATATATACAGTGGCGCTATGAGGGAGAAGACTGGCAAAACCTTGTTGCCATTTCCGATATAAAGGGACCCACAGGGCAGAACGGTAAAGACGGAGCAAACGGGAAAACACCGGAGTTCCGTGTAAATGAAAACAATCTTCAATGGCGCTATGTCAGTGACGAAATATGGTTAAATCTTTACGATCTTTCAAATTTGAAAGGTCTTGACGGAAAAGACGGAATCGACGGAAAGAACGGTGTCGATGGTATTGACGGCAAAAACGGTGATACGCCGTTCATCGGTGAAAACGGCAACTGGTGGCTCGGAGTGACCGACATTGGCGTGAAAGCCGCAGGTGTTGACGGTGAAAAAGGCGACAAGGGAGATAAAGGAGATGCCGGACAGAACGGTAAGGACGGAGCAAACGGAAAAACACCTGAGTTCCGTGTAAATGAAAATAACCTACAGTGGCGTTATGTCGGCGATGAAATATGGCTTAACCTTTACGATCTTTCAATTTTGAAAGGTCTTGACGGCGCAGACGGCAAGGACGGTATAAACGGCAAAGACGGTGTTGACGGTAAAGACGGTGCCGATGGTAAGGACGGAACAAACGGACAAAACGGCGCTGACGGCAAAGACGGCAACACTCCGTTCATCGGTGAAAACGGCAACTGGTGGATCGGAACGACCGATACGGGAGTGAAAGCCACAGGAGTTGACGGTGAAAAAGGAGACAAAGGAGACACCGGTGAAAAAGGCGAAAAGGGTGACAAGGGAGATAAAGGCGACAAGGGTGATGCAGGTCAGAACGGCAGCTGTTCGGGATATTTTTACGGAGAGGCAAACGCTCCGAGGACAGTACTGAATAACAGTCGTGTCAATATTTCTGTCTACCAAAAAATAAACAAGGGCGGCTTGATTTCATCCTACATGAATAATATTACCCTCAAAAAAGGACATATTTACAATGTCTGCTTAAGCGGTTCTCTCGAAGTTGGTTCAAACGAATTTAACAACAGCGGCAATTACTCTATTCAGATGACGGACGGTTATGATAACGATCTGTGCAGGGAGCTTACACGAATAAAAAGGGACGGGGCAAAAATACCGTATACCAATGATCAACATTCCTTTAATTTCAACAGAATGTATGATGCGTCAAATAAAGACATTACATTGCAGTTGTGGTTTGAAAATTCGGCATACAATACTTATCTCGGTGGCTTTAGAGGTACTATTACAATAACCGCTCTTGATTAAATTTATATAACGGAGGTGGCGAAAAATGAAAAAACGAATACTTAGTATCCTGCTGACTTTATGCATGATGCTCTGCCTTACGCCGATAAGCGTATTCGCCGAGGAGGTTGGGGCAGAGGGCTCTGCTGCGATACAGCTTGGTGCAGATCCACTAAGTGTGTTAAGTAAAAATGTAAACACAGCGACCGCACCGACTGTGTATTTCGGGCAAAACCATGAAAATAATCCCGCTGCATGGCGAGTTATCGGCTATGACGGAAGCGGTGTTACAAGCGCACAAGGGGATATTACCCTGCTCGCGGCAGGCGCTATGGGGGTTATACCATTTGTCGATACCATATTAAACAACGAATACGCACCGAGTAATTTGAAAGCCACAATAGATGCGCTTGCGGAAAAGCTGACGACAGAAGAAAATGCTGCCGTAAAGAAACGGACGCTGACAAGCGGAAGTTACGACGGAGAGAATACCGACTGTGTAGCGGGAGGGCAGGTGGATAACGCTGTATTCTGGCCACTTTCCGCAAAAGAGGCTATTGCTGTAAACAACGATCTGCGTGCCTTGAATCCTGCACATCCGAATTGGGTGGATAGCGGTTGGTGGCTGCGCTCCCCCGGCTCCGATAAATATCGTCTCGCCGTCGTGCGTAGTGAGGGTTCTGTCCAATACTCTGGGTTCTCTGTCCTCATTTTCAATAATCATCGGACTGTTCGTCCCGCTTTTAACTTAAATCTGAACTCTGTCCTTTTTGCATCTGCCGCCGTGGGCGGAAAGCCTGACGGAGGATTGGCAGAAGTTTCCAAATACAGCGGAAACGAGTGGAAATTGACGCTTTTAGATAGTAGACGCAATTTTGCTGTAACGGAAAAAACTGTCAGCGCCGCCCCCGACGATACCGTTACGCTGAATTACAAAGGGGCGACCACAGGGAAAAATGAATATATCTCTGTCATCCTGGCGGATAACAACGGCGCACAGTATTACGGCAGAGTAGCACAACCTACTGCCAAAAGCGGAACGGTTGAAATCAAAATCCCGTCTGACATTGCACCAGGCGACTATACCATGAAGGTATTCAGCGAGCAGTATAACGGTGACTGCAAGACCGACCTTGCAAGTGCTTTTGCGGATGTCACGCTGACGGTGGAAAGTCAGCCTGACGAGCAGTTTACCCTCGCCCCTGGTGGCAGATACTATTTTGACCTTTCGGCGATGAACATCCCCGGAACGGTAAACAGCAATCTGCCGGACAGCACCCTGCATTATGTGCCTTTTACCTATGCAGGCACGGTCAACGCTTATAAGCTCACATCGGAAATGGCAACCACCGAGGAGTATGCTCAGAAGAATAAATATCCCCACAGCCTATTCATTGCGGACTATGCCGTAACGCATACGGTAAGCTGGGATGACCTGAATACCGCAGGTCTGATTTTCGGCAAGGACTATGCCGCAGGAGGTGTGAACTATACACTGCGTGCGCCGTCCGTGGGAAGTGATAACAGAGGCTCGGGTGATTCAGAACGCGGCACGCCCCAAAGCAACGAATGGGACAGGATACTGGACAAGGACAGCGGCTACATCAAAAACTGGAATGGCATATATTCGTGGGGGCAGGACACAACAAGATACAACTCGTCGCTCCGTGCGATTCGCGGGTACGATTCGGGCCGACGCTGGAACGACGACGATGCTACGGACTTCCTCCCGCTCGTCAGTTTCCGCCCCGTGCTTGAAATCCTGAACCCTGACACACTGAGCTCTGACGGACTGAAGGTCGTTACCCTCGACTTAAACGGTGGCAAGCTGGGTAATAGCTCCGAGGATATTCAAATCATCGTGAAAAACGGCAGTACATTTACCGCTCCCGCATCCGATGGTCTGACCCGCCCGGACGGAAATACAGGCAGCTACTTTAAGTGGCGTGACAGCAATGGCAAGCTCTACGCACCGGGCGACAATGTTCCGGCAGACGTAACCAGACTGACGGCACAGTTTGATTCTGACACCTATACCGTAACCATCATTACAGAGGGCGGCGGCACGGCTTCAGCCTCTTATGCAAAAGCCGTGTTCGGTACCGAGATCATCCTGACCGCCACGCCCGATACAGGCTACCACTTCAAGATGTGGCAGGTCGAATCTCCGGCAGGGCTTGTAATCACCAACGGCAGGTTTACCATGCCGGACAACAATGTGGAGGTCAAAGCTATCTTCAAGGATATAAGCAAGGAGCAGTTTACCCTCGCTCCCGGTGGCACCTATTACTTTGACCTCTCAGGCGAGAGCATTCCCGGCACAGCGAATGACGCACTGCCGGACAGTACAATGCACTATGTTCCCTTTACCTACGCCGGGACAGTGGACGCCTACAAGCTCACATCAGAGATGGCAACCACCGAGGAGTATGCACAGCAGAACGAATATGCCCACAGCCTGTTCGTGGCGGACTATGCCGTAACGCATGCGGTAAGCTGGGATAAGCTGCATGCCGAAGGGCTGATTTTTGGCAAAGGCTACGCTGCCGGCAGCGTGGAATATACGATGCGTGCGCCGTCCGGAGGAAGTGCCGCTACAAGCAATTATTCACTCGGCACGCCCCAAAGCAACGAATGGGACAGGATACTGGACAAGAACGGCGGATATATCAAAAACTGGGGAAAGATGGAGTCCTGGGGACAAGATACTTCACCCTATACGCTATCGAACCGTGTGGTTCGCGGGTACCATTCGCCCCGTAAATTTGCCGACGCCAATACTACGCTTGACTTCCCGTACTTCGGTTTCCGCCCCGTCCTGGAAGTCCTGAACCCGGACACTCTGGGCACTGACGGCCTGAAAGCCGTCACCCTCGACCTGGGCGGAGGCAAATTAGGCGGAAGCCCGGATACTATCCAGATTATTGTGAAAACAGGCGAGAGCTTTACCGCGCCTGCGTCCGACGGTCTGACCCGCCCGGAGGGAGCTACAGGCAATTACTTTAAGTGGCTTGGCAGCGACGACAAGCTCTACGTGCCCGGTGATAGCGTTCCGGCGGATGTAACCACGCTCACGGCGCGGTTTGTGCCAGACACCTACACCGTCATCGTGACCACGGATACCCTGCCGGACGGCAAGACAGGCAAGGCTTACAGCCATACCCTGACCGCCATCAGCACAGCGCCCATCACATGGAGCATTGATGAAGGCGTGCTGCCTGCCGGCTTGAACCTGAACGAAAAAACCGGAGAAATCAGCGGCATACCCACTGCGGCGGGAACCGCCACCTTCACCGTCAAGGCAGAAAACAGCGAGGGCAGCGACACAAGGGTGCTGAGCATTACCGTGAACAACGCTGTCGAGCAAACCCCCGTGCGCTATCTGGACGCGGACGGCAAGGAGCGCTTCTGCACCGAATACACGGTGCTGGAAAGCGTTATTATCGAGGATTTTTTCGATAGCGACAACAAATGGTATGATCTGCCCGCCGGCTGGTATGTGGTGAAGGGCGACGTGACCATCACGCCCCGTTTGGACACCCACGGCGCGGTCAATCTGATTCTAACGGACGACTGCCACCTCACGGTACCGTGGGGCATCAACGTGAAGGAGGGCGACACCTTCACCATATACGCCCAGAGCACCGCTGAGGCATCCATGGGCAAGCTGACGGCGTGCCTCCCGGAGCTGTCTGATCATGAAAAGAGTGTGTGGCCTGTGGCTGGACTGTCCGGCATCGGCGCCGGTGTGCGCGTGTGGGCTGCCAACGACAACTACTATGAAAACGAGGGTACGATCATCATCAACGGCGGCAATATCCACGCCAGAGGACAGCAGGGCTCCTCCGCCATCGGCGGATCGTATCAAGATCGCAACGTTTCCTCCGACGGAGATACGCCCGGCAATCTCAGGCAAGGCGGCAGCATCACCATCAACGGCGGCATCGTCTGTACCAAGCTCAGGACGAGCGGCGGCGCTCACACTGCAGACAGCTTTGGAATCGGCACATGCTACGGTAATGGCGGCAGCGTCACCATCAACGGCGGCACGATCATCGCCGA
>OHWC01001284.1_pt1 | contig 11353 bp, 12 predicted proteins | sample 1579541 | NCBI WGS metagenome assembly OHWC01 (sample SAMEA3882551, study PRJEB24775) | human gut metagenome | biome: human-associated habitat; feature: intestine environment; material: feces | place: Netherlands | collected 2009/2010
AGCTGCCGGAGCGGTGCTTAAGCCGCAAGGCGGGAATTGTGCGGTGTTGCCTTAGGAATGAGTAATTAGAAATTAGCAATGAAAGGAAAAAGCGCACAGCGCCGATAGATCGGGCGCTGTGCGCTTTTTTATATCGTTTAGTAAATGGATTACTGGACGTTGGAGGAAGAGTCGTCGGAGGAAGCTTGGGTGGATTCTTCGGCTTTCTCGGTGGGGTCTTCGGGCAGGGGCTCGTTATCTTTGGCGAGGGCGGCGTTCAGTTCGTCTTCGCGCATCTTGTTGATGGTGCTTTCAATGGTAAAGCACTTGTTCAGCGGCTGGTAGATGCACAGCAGGGCAGGAAGCATCGGCAGCCAGAAGTTGGTGAACGGCAGAATGATCGTCGTCAGCGGGAAGAACAGCAAAATGGCGCCCCAATACACGGCTTTGATGGCGATGGCACCCAGGCTGCGGGGCAAGTAGCCCAAGAACAGCAGCAGGCTGTTTTTCAAAATGCCGTACAGCGGCAGATCCAGCAGGGCAATCTGCGGCCAGATGTAACTTTCCAAGCCCAGCGTTACCACAAAGCTTAGGATCAGCAGCGCCCAGGTAACAATACCGGCGCTGATGACCGACATGTGGAACAGGGTAAAGATCTGGATCGAAAGCACCAGACCGGTCAGTATGCCGGGAACCAGGCTTTCCCTGGCGTTGCGCTTCCACACGCGGCGGTAGGTTTCCCACCAGTAGCCAGGTTCATCGCGCAGGCTGCGCAGCACGGTATCAGCCATGGCGCTCAGCTCCGGGCCTGCGATCAGGCCGCCGATGATACCGGCCAGCAGCATGAACAGCAGCGCGTGCGTTTCAACGGCAAAAAACATACCGATAATAAAAGGCAGGCAGCCCAGGAAAGCCAGAAAACCGGCGCGGAAAAAGTTCCACATATCGCGGCCCATAATTTCGGCCAGGCGGGCAACACCCTTTTTGCGCGGGGCGTCCGGGCGCACGCCCGGTCCGGGACGGGTAAAGCGGTCAGAAGAGAAAAAAAGTCCCATGGCGGTAGAATCTCCTTTGTTTTAACAAGCACTGCGCTTGAAATATACTTATTTATTATATCAGTGTTGGCGGCCAAGAGCAACAAAAAAATGCGGGTGGGGTGTGGGCGGTATGCCGCGGTGATATGTAAAATCTGGTTTTAATCTTTACAAATCATTACAAAACAAGTACAATAAATCTATACGTTGCCCGGAGCTTTGGGCCGGGCAGGATTTTATCCATCCAGCTGTATGAGCAGAAAAGAGGACCCAGCCGATGAAACGTAATATCCTTTGCACTCTGGCCGTTATGGCAGCTTGTGCGATCCTGGTTGCCTGCGGCAAAACCGATGATCAAATCTCGCCCATTACGCCGGAATCCAACGCCGCCAGCAGCGAGGCCGAGGCTACCCCGGAACCCACCCCGACCCTGCCCCCGTATGAAGCCAACGTGCTGACCGGCGAGGCTAAAGGCGAAAATTATCCCGAGGGCCAGCGCATTACCGCCCTTATGGTGAACAACCTTGTGGACGCCCGCCCGCAGCGTGGCCTTTCCAAGGCGCAGATGCTGTTTGAAATCAAGGTGGAAGGCGGCATCACCCGCTTTATGCCGGTGTTCAATGATTACCACGATATTGATGAGATTGGCCCCATCCGTTCCGGCCGTGACCAGTTCTTCCAGCTGATCCTGCCCTGGCAGGCCCTGTATATCCACGAAGGCCAGTCTGTTGTCATGCAGCAGTACGCCCTGGATTATGATTACGGCCTGCTGAACAACAACGATGGTGCTTCCGGCTACCGTGATTACAACCGTGTGAACTGGCGCGGCCTGAGCTATGGCAACGGCCTGGCACTGGAACACACGATGTACACCAGCGGCGAAAACATTGAAAAGTATATCACCAACAACAATGTGGATATGAACCGCACCTACAATTCCACTTTCTTTAACTTTGTGGATTACCGCCAGGATAACCCGGTGCGCGACCTGACCCAGTCCCAGGATTCCCAGCTGACCACCAAGGACGGCCCGGTGGTGAAGGACGGCGAATATGTGGAGATCAGCCACAGCCAGTCCTACAAGACCCGTTTCCTGTACGATAGCACCAACAACGTCTACCTGATGCAGCAGAACTTCTCCGGCAACTGGCGTGATACCATTGACGAAGAGTACAACGATTATCAGCTGCAATTCCCCAATGTGATCGTTCTGTTCACCGATATTCACACCTACCCCGGCCACGAAACCACGGACCTGCAGTATGTAGAATACAGCTGGGGCGGCATCGGCTATTACTTCTATGGCGGCAAGTGCGAAAAGATCTACTGGCAGAAGGGTACCCCGCTGGAAGCCCTGCGCCTGTACTATCTGAATGAAAACGGCCAGTGCAGCGATACCCCCTGCGAGATCAATATTGGCAAGAGCTATGTGACCATTGTGGATGTGGACGAAGCCATCAACCTGAAGGTGGGCAACCTGGCCGACTTTGACCTGGATGCCGCAACGGTAAGCGCTTCCAACACTTCCATTGATGCCGACGCCAAGGCGGGTGAAAGCCTGGGGACTTCCACCACCGACCTGGTCAGCGCAGCGCGCAACAACCAGGCTGTGGGCAACACCGAAAGCAATACCCAGAGCACCACCCAGAGCAGCACCACCACCAATACCAGCAATGACAGCCAGAGCGTGGAGTCTGCCCCCCAGCAGGACAACACCCCGCAGCAGGATACCGCCGACCAGAGCAGCGCAGATGACACCGCCAGCGATGACAGCGGTGAGGATATCCCCTGGGCGGATTGAGCGTGACGCCGGAGCGCCACGCTCCTGCACCTTTCCTTTGAAACCACCTTATCGCAAAAAAAGCATGTTCTCATGCCTTTTTTGCTCGCAAGGTGTTCCAAGCGTCGGCGCATGTCTGCCGCTTGGAATGGCTTTTAGAATTTTTTTCGACAGTCTAAAGTGCCCGCCCGCAGGGCGGGTACTTTTTTATAACAGGAGTCTGTATGACTGAGCGTTCAAACAAGAAAAAATACCCCCTGTGTGCCGCGGCCCTGGCGCTGGCTGTGCTGCTGGCAGGCTGCGCCCCGGCGGAAGGCGCCGCAGCGGCCACAGCGCAGCCCACAGCAGAGCCGACAGAAGCACCCACCCCAACGCCGGAACCCGAAATGAACCCCCTGACCGGGGAGCAGGGCGATTATACCAACCAGCGCCCGGTGGCGGTCAGCATCCGCACCGGGGATGGCAGCACCCCCCAGTGGGGCATTGCCGCTGCGGATGTGCTGATTGAGGGCGTGACCGAGGGCAAGACTGCCGGGTTGACCGCAGTGTTTGCCAGTGTGGACAGCGTGGAAAAAGCCGGCCCGGTGGCCCCAGGGCGGGATCTGCCGCTGCAGCTGGTGCTGCCGCTGAATGCCGTTCCGGTACACATTAACAAAAGCGTGTATGCTTCCAACCTGCTGAACGTGCTGCAATACCAGGATCTGGACGGCTACCATGCGGGCACCGCAGGTTTTGCCTTTGACGAGGACCGCGCCAACAGCGGCTACCGGGAGGAAAACTGCTGGTACACCACAAAAGATCTGATCAACACCGGCCTGGCAACCTATAACACTGATACCGCCGGTGCCAACATGCCGCTGTTCCACTTTGTCCAGCGCAAGGACCCGGAGCAGCAGAATGCCAAAAGCCTGTATATCACCTTTTCCAACAAGGATACCGAAGAACTGGTTTATTCGCCGGAAGTGGGCCTGTACCTGAAAAACAATGCCGATGGCAGCCCCATGATGGATGCGGGCAATAACGAGCAGGCAGCGTTCACCAATGTGTTTGTGCTGTATGCTTCCTCCGGCGTAAAGGATGACGGCGTGACCCGCCAGTATGACCTGACCGGAGGCACCGGCATCTACCTGACAAAAGGCGGATGGGAGACCATCCAGTGGACCAAGGGCGATGCCACAGCGCCGCTGCAGTTGACCGATGCCAGTGGTAAAACGCTGGATGTGAATCCCGGCAAGAGCTTTCTTGCCATCTGGGGCGGCTATTATGGCCAGGCTCTGCGCCTGCTGGACGGGGACGGTAACGAGCAGGCATTGCCGGAAAAACCGGCCCTGCTGGACAGCGCCGTGCCGGACGAAGCCGCCGAGGCTGCTGAGCTGGAACAGCAACGCGCCCAGGCCCTTGTGGATGCCCAGGACAAGCTGAACCAGGCCCAGACTGCCCTGAATGAAGCCCTGCAGGCCCAGCAGGATGCAGCCGGAACGGCAGACAGCGCCGATGACGATGGCGGCCTATGACGCCGCCGCTGCCGAGCTTGCCGCTTTGCAGCCCGCGGAGGAACCCGACGGGAACACCGAGCCCGCCGCCGATAGCGCCGAGGAACCCCAGAGCGAACCGGATTCAGCCAACGGGGAAAACGCAGGCTGACCCACAACAGAAAACCCAAAAATAAAATGCCGTCCCTGCCAAAACAGGGGCGGCATTTGGTTGATATTGGCGGTGTTGACGGGATTACTCTTCCGCACCGTCCAGGTAGCCGTAGGGCACAATGTCAAAGGCTTCGGCAATGTGGTCGCGCATCCACATTTCGGCGTCCAGGCGCAGGCTGTAGCCACAGCCGGGGTCGGTCATCCATTCCTCCGGCTTGTGCTGCGGCAGAACGTGGTTGGCCATCATGTTCATGATCACGCCGCCGTGGGTGATGCAGGCAGCTTCCTCGGTATGGGTGCGCAGCTGGTATTCAAACAGCTTCATCAGCATCACGTTGGTGCGGTCGTAGAAGGCTTTGCGGTCCTCGGCACCATCGGGGTTGGTGCGGCTGGTGGGGTCCATCCACTGGGCAAATTCCGGGTCCTTGACCAGTTCAGTGATGGGGCGGTTTTCAAACTTGCCAAAGTTCATCTCCCGCAGATCCTGCAAAATCGTGAGCTTGGCGTTGGGGAACAGCACTTCCGCTGTTTGCTGGGCGCGCAGCATGGGGGAGCAGAACACAAGCGGAACATCCGGATACTGGAACTTGGTTTTCAGCTCCTCCAGCTGGGCGCGGCCCTCCGCGCACAGGGGCAGGTCTGTGCCGCTGCCGATATAGCGGCCATCCAGGTTGCCCTGGGTCAGGCCGTGGCGGATCAGATGCAGTTTATAATATTTCAAAAACAAAACCTCCTGACGGATATATGTTGCAAAAAAAAGATTACAAAATGGTTACAAAATAAGAACGGGTAAAAAAAGACACACAATATTTGTACAGGAAAACACGCAAAATGTCAATATCTAGTTTGTTTGGCCCGCTTTGAAGGAAATACCGAAAAAATTGACAAAAAATTGGCGAATTTGATGTTTACAAATCGTTTTTTTGCAGATATAATTTACACCATGTAGAATGCAGTAGAGCCCGCATTTGTGCCGCAGCCAAAAGCGGCGCACAAAAGCGCGGTTCCTGCCAATAGGATGCCTACCCGGCCCAACGCGGCGCAGCGAACCCTTAAGCTACATTCCGGTGTGCTTTGGGGATTTCTGCGCATTTTGGGGTCTTTATCTGCCGCAAGCCCGGCAGGGTGTAAGGCGGCAGGCAGCGGTGCAAACCCGCAAGGCGGAAAACAGAACGGCGGGGGCGTGCCGGCCCCTAAGGTGTTGCAGGAACCGGCGGAATGTCCGGCCCCTGCGCCCTGGCGATGCAGCGCAAACCCTGTGCGGCCTTTGCGCGCTGCGTTCTGGTAAAGTGTGAAGGATGGCAACAAGATGGCAATGGAATTTAACCGCATCATTACCCTGCTGCGCAAAGAGCGGGGCATTACCCAAAAACAGGCGGCGCAGGAGCTTGGCATCAGCCAGGCGCAGCTTTCCCATTATGAGAAAGGCATCCGGGAATGCGGCCTTGAATTTGTGGTGCAGATTGCGGATTACTATAATGTTTCCTGTGATTACCTTTTGGGGCGCAGTGCAGAGCGCAGCGGCCAGACCATCAAGGTGGAAGAACTGCCCGATGCCGGCGGTGCAACCTCCGGCAGCATTTACCGCGGCAGCGTGCTGCCCACCATGTATAAAAAGCTGATTGAAAATTCGCTGGACATTTTGTTTGACCGGTTGGATCAGTGCAGGGATAAGCGGGTGGTTACCTCCGTCAGCAATTATCTGATGCTGGCCGTCTACCGTATGTTCCGCCGCCTGTACCAGGCTGCGCCGGGCAATGTGGCCAGCATGTTCCGCGTAACGCCCGCCCGCTGGGAGCGTGACGCCGATGCCGCCATGTTCTTGCAGGAAGGTGAGCTTTCGGCCACCATGGCAGGGGAGAACGGCGCATGCCCCGACCCCGCTGCCTTTGAGATGAACACCGAGACCCTGGCCAGGGATTACCCGCGCCACGCCACCAGCCTGATGAACCTGATCAAGAACAGTGAGGAAGTCATCCACAAGCACAATGCCTGAACTGGATGCCGCTGCAAAATAACAAAAATTCTGCCTGCCCCAAGGGATTGGGACAGGCAGTGTTTGTATAAGGGTGAACGGTGCGGCAGAGCTTACAGTTTGGCAAGCTCCTTGCGGCAGGCTGCACAGATGCGCTTGCCGCGGAAAAGAATGCTATCCCCGGTTACTTCACCACACAGGTCACAACAGCCGTCTGCGCGGTACTTGCGCAGCAGGATGGTATTACCATCGGTAAAGATTTCAATGGGAGTATCAGTGGTGATACCAAACGAATCTCGCAGTTCCTTGGGCAGAACAAAACGGCCTAAGCTGTCAACACTGCGGACGATTCCAGTAGATTTCATAGGCTAACCTCTTTCATATGTAGTACATCACCTGGAAAAAGCGACACCAACGCTTTTTGTATACACAGTATACCTTTAATTTCCACTGATGTCAATATTTGGCAATCGAAAAAATGAGATTTCCCGGCGTTTTTGACAAAAAAAGAAAAATAACGTTTTATCGTGTATAAAAATTGCAATTTATGTACGCTTTGGTCATCTTTTGCTACAACTTTGATACCAGTACAGGATATGATACAGATAACGATGGTAGATTGGAAAGGCTGGTGTGCAGGGTGGCAAGATACAAACAGGAAAGCGCAAAATATCGCAAAATAGTTGCGGTGGTCCTGATATTGTTGGCAGTGCTGGCGGCCGTTTGGCTGGCGGAAAGATGGTATACCAGGCATAAAACATCGGCGGCTGCAGCGGGTGTAAACCCCATCGGCCAGCTGCTGACCGGCCAGCCCGACCCGGCGGAGCCTTATACAGGTACCATCAGCCTGGTGGTGGCCGGGTATGACCGTTCGGCGGAGGACGGCGAAGAAGAGATCGGCCTGACGGATATGATCCTGTATCTGCAGTGGGACTGTGACCGGAACAAGCTGGAGGTGCTGCAGGTTCCGCCCAGCCTGTATGTGGGGTGCAGCACCGGCCAGGCGGAAGCAGGCGAGGGGGAAAAAAACGCCGCAGACCTCACCGGCCAGGGCAGCACAACGGGGCGTATCAATGCCGTAGCCAGGGAGACAGGCGGTCTGCAGGGACTTTGCGATGAAATCACCGCCATGACCGGCCTGCCGGTGGATGGATACCTTGGCATGGACCTGAACGGCCTGGGCGATATTGTGGAGTACATCGGCGGGGTAGAAGTGGATATTCCGCAGGAAATAGAGAACGGCGGTTCCTACCTGCCCAAAGGCAGGTATCTGTTGGACCGCAGCTCGGTGGAGTTCCTGGTGCGGGAACGCCGCAGTTATGCATATGGTGATATGGATCGCCAGCGCGTGCTGCGCAGCGTGTTTGCTGGATTGCTGCGGTATGCCCAAAGCTGTACCCTGGTGGATGCCGCCAAGCTGGTGCCGGTTATTATGCCCTATATGCAGACCAATTTGGATATGGATACCCTGATGCAACTTGCCGCCAGCGCGGAGAGCCTGCAGGCAGAACAGGTGGTGTTTACCATCCCCAGTGCTTACTCGGTGCAGACGAACAGCGTTGGCGCGATTGTGTGGGACCCAGAGATTATGGCGCCGCTGCTGCGGGTGCGCTTTGGGCTGGACTGTGACCCGCAGGACCTGAACCTGCCCGCCCCCGCGCTGGAAGCCAGCGAAGCGGACGCGGGGGAGAGTTATGCCTATTCTGATTATATCGAAGGCAGCGTGCAGAACCTGAGCGAGCTGGCAGTCGGCGAGGAATGAATCTCCAGAGTCAATAGGAAAAAATTTCCACACAAAAGTTGTAACAAAACGCAGAGCTGCATCGTTTTATTGAGTGAAACCAGGAACGAGAACATTTCCCCTGCATCACAGGCAGGGGCAGATTAAAGATAAGGCAGAACCGCATCCGGCAGGGCAGCACACAAACCGCCAGGCGGATGCGGGGGCGCCATAGAGTTGTAAGGAAGAAAAGATGGCAGTTTACAGAAAAAAGCAGCCTGCCCGCCGTCCGGTGCGGCGCGGCTGGAAGCGGCACGCGCGCACAGGGATGTTCCTCTTCGCGTTTGCGCTGGTGGCCGTTACTGTGGGGGTGATTTTGCCCCACGCGGGGGTGATGAGCGCTGCGGCAGAGGGCAGCACGCTGACAGAGAAGATTTTTACCACCGTGCAGAACAAGAACCTGCCGGTAATCGCAATCGACCCCGGCCACGGCGGCACTGACCCCGGCAGCGAGGGCAGCGGCCTGTGGGAGTACGAGATGACCTGGCAGGTAGCCAACGAGCTGGTAAACCTGCTGGAGCAGGATGGCCGCTATGCCCCGGTGCTGACCATTACCGAGGAAGAAAGCCAGAACAGCGATATGCCGCGCGTGGAACCGGCGGAACGCGCCCAGCGCGCGAATGACGCGGGTGCAGTGCTGCTGTTTTCTATCCATGGCAATTCCGATCCGAGCGGCACGGCCAGCGGCTTTGAATGTTACGCCATTCCGCCGGGGCAGCAATACCATGACGAGAGCGTGGCCCTGGCCCGCCTGACCGCCCAGAAGATCACCCAGACCGGCCAGCCCCTGCGCGGGCAGGACGGTGTGCGGTACATTTATTTTGATACATACGATAACCGCATGGTGTATGAATCCAGCGACGAGACCCCGCGCAATGAACCGACCTTCCGCCTTTTGGCGGACGCCGACTGCCCGACGGTGCTGGTAGAACAGTGCTTTTTGACCAACCCCCAGGATGCCGCCCGCCTTGCCACCCCCAGCGGTGCCAAACAGGCCGCAAAGGCGTATTATGAGGCAATATGCGAATGGATGGAAGGCAGGTAAAAGGCAGAAAGTAGGAGTTGAAGGTAATTAGGAATTAGAAATGAGAAATTAGCAAAAAAGAACCGGTGCAGTTTGGGCGGGGTTCGTAAAACAGTTAAACCGACCTATGGTTACGATCATAGGCCGGTTTTTATGTTATGCACTGGCGCGGCAGCGCCCAGGGCTCCCTTGTGTAAAGGGAGCTGTCAGCGAAGCTGACTGAGGGATTGCTTTACCGCAGCATCGATATACTCACAAACTCCACAGAAATTTCTGCCGACATCGTTGTTGGGAATACGGATGACTCTCAGACCATATCCCTCCAGAAAAGCGGTGCGGTCTGCATCTTTTTTGATGTTTCTATCCTCATAGTGTTGAGAACCGTCCAACTCAATGACAAGCTTTGCTTCTGCGCAATAGAAGTCAGCGATATATTTTCCCAACACCTTTTGTCTGGAAAAACGGACAGGGTAGGACCGCAGAAAATCATACCATAGGTGCCGTTCTTCCTTGGTCATTTCTTTTCGCAGCTGTTTTGCCAAAGGAACCAACTGCTTATTGTGCTTTGGCTGCATGACAATCCCTCCGTCACGGCTTACGCCGTGCCACCTCCCTTTACACAAGGGAGGCTTTGGTGCTGCGCAAAATTGCAGACCGTACAGTACACCGAAAGGTGTATAGAAGTGCGCTCTTTATCAGTTCAACAAATTGTGATTTGTAGAGTTACTTCTCTCTACATTTAATGCCATAGTTTCCTCGACTTCCAGAGTCATATCCACGATATATTTCATGTTTAATTCCATCTATAACAACTTCATCATCTGCAGTAAATTCATATAAAAATCCGTTATCTTCACAATATTTGATAATTGCCTGCTGTGCTTTTGCAACAGTAGGATAAACAGTGCTATCTTCATAAGGAATCCAAATAGATTTTTTAAACAATTTCAACATGATAATAAATGATAATAACTCCTTTCAATGTTTGTAAATTCAAGTTTATCGGTCTGTTTAATCATATCATATGGCTACAATATATACAAGAACAGTCCCGGCAGACATTACTGCCGGGACTGAAACTGTTTTACGGACACCCTCCTTTGCACCGGTTCTTTTTTGCTATAATCAGGCTTCTTCTTCCGCAAAGTTCCCAAGGGCTTTGGCCTGCTCGATGACTTTGGCTTCCAGCATCTGGGGCAGGGTTTCGTAACGGACAAAATCAAAGGTGAACCATCCGCGGCCCTGGGTCAGCTGACGCAGGAAGGTGGTAAAGTCCTGCATTTCACTCATGGGCACTTCGGCTTCCACAACCTGCTCGCCGTCCTCGTCCGGGTTCATGCCCAGCACGCGGCCGCGGCGCTTGGTTACTTCGCCCATGATATCGCCGGTGTTGTCGGCGGGTACATGGGCTTTCAGGGTGCCGATGGGCTCCAGCAGAACGGGGCCGGCTTCGGGGATGGCGGCCTTGTAGCTCAGCTTGGCGGCCATGATGAACGCCATTTCGCTGGAGTCTACCGGGTGATAGCTGCCGTCCAGCAGGGTGGCTTTCAGGCCAACCATGGGGTACCCGGCCAGAACGCCGTGCTGGGCTGCCTGACGCACACCCTTTTCCACAGCGGGGAAGAAGTTCTTCGGCACGCTGCCGCCGAACACGTTTTCGGCAAACTCAACGTCCTCACCCGGAATGGGCTCGAACTGGATCCACACATCGCCAAACTGGCCGTGGCCGCCGGTCTGCTTCTTGTGGCGGCCCTGGGCCTTGCAGCTCTTGCGGATGGATTCGCGGTAGGGTACGCGCGGAACTTCCAGCGTGATCTCAACGCCAAACTTGTTCTTCAGCTTGGCAACGGCAACTTCCAGGTGCTGGGTGCCCAGGCCGCTGATGATCTGCTGCTTGGTTTCGGGGTCAACGGTAAAGGAAATGGCCGGATCTTCTTCGATCAGGCGGGCCAGCGCGCCGGAAACCTTGCCCTCATCGCCCTTTTTGGCAACCCTGACAGCCATGCGGTAGCAGGCAACGGGGTAGCTGGGGGCGGGCAGGGTGACAACACGGGCAGGATCGCATAGGGTATCGCCGGTCTTGGCGGTGGCCAGTTTGGCAACTGCGCCAATATCACCGGCCACAATGGCGGGGG
>OHWC01001286.1_pt1 | contig 11331 bp, 8 predicted proteins | sample 1579541 | NCBI WGS metagenome assembly OHWC01 (sample SAMEA3882551, study PRJEB24775) | human gut metagenome | biome: human-associated habitat; feature: intestine environment; material: feces | place: Netherlands | collected 2009/2010
GTTATGCATGGAGATATCGGGGCAGGATTGTGGCTTGTGTGTTTGTTGAGGTGATCATTATCTGTGCGCTGGTTATCATGATCGGATGGAATAAGGGCGTGAAGGAGTGGTTTGAGCAGTTTGAACAGCCGGTTCTGAAGGAAGTGGATATCAGTGGTATCAACAGTCCGAATGCGATCCTGATGCAGGCCAGGGGAGGTAAGATTCTGGGTGAGATTAACGGGGAGGCTCAGATTTATCCGGCTTCTATGACGAAGATTATGACTGTGATATTGGGGATTGAGAATTTTGATGATCTGGATGAGAAGATTACTCTGACGGATGAGATGTTCTCCGGATTGTATGAGCAGGATGCTACGCAGGCAGGTTTTCAGCCGGGGGAAGAGGTCCGGGTGATTGATCTTCTCTATGGTGCGATGTTGCCTTCGGGGGCAGAGTGCTGTATTGCGCTGGCAGATACGATCAGTGGTTCAGAGGCGGATTTTGCGGAGCTGATGAATAAGAAAGCAAGGAAGCTTGGAATGGAGAATACTCATTTCTGTGATTCTACAGGACTGCATAACCCGGATCATTACAGTACGGTTAAGGATATTGCTGTTTTGATGAAGTATTGCATTAAGAATGATACGTTTCGTGAGATTGTGGAGACCTCCAGACATTCTACCGGAGTTACAAATATCCACCCGGATGGAATTACTTACTACAGTACAATGTTTAAAAATCTGTCTGATCCGACAGTCACAGGTGGAAAAATCCTCGGTGGCAAGACCGGCTATACCAGTGAGGCAGGGCACTGTCTGGTGAGTTTTGCGGAGATTGAGGGCAGGGAATATATCTTTGTTTCCGCAGGTGCTTCCGGAGCAGATGGAAATACGATTCCGCATATTCAGGATGCTGTGACTGTTTATAACAGGGTTGGTGCGGCGATTGAGGAGAAGATGAATGATAATAATAAATAAAATCTCCCACAAATTGTGACGCACATCTTGTGGGGAGCATTTTCGTTACTGTTCACTGGTAATATCCCGCGAGGTGTTTTTTGTGAGCAAAGATCACAGAAAACCCGAGACATACCGCGCGAATTTATGCGATCAGCATAAATTCTGTGCATCGCGAAGCGTGTTACTGAGAACGGAGTGAACAGTAACAATAACTCTGCGGAGAAAAAGAGCCAGTTTATATGTGCTAACCAAAATCTGCTTTTTCATGAGAAAAACTTGACATAAATGTGAAAAACAGCTAAACTTGTATTGTTGTATTTGTACAATGAAAACTAAATAAGGAGGTGCTCCTGTGACAACAACAATTATTGTTGCAATTGTCGCTGTGGTAGTCGCGCTACTTATTGCAGTTCCTGTTACTTGCAAGGTTGCTGTTGACAAGAAAGTACGCAAGGATGCGGAAATCATAGGTACAGCAGAGGATAAGGCAAGGAATATTCTTGATGAAGCATTGAAAGCAGCAGAGACCAAGAAACGCGAAACTTTACTTGAAGTAAAGGAAGAATCTCTGCGAACTAAAAATGAACTGGAAAGGGAAACCAAGGAACGGAGAAACGAGCTGCAGAGATACGAGAAGCGAGTTTTGTCAAAAGAGGAATCTGTTGACAAAAAAGCCAATGCAGTGGAGAAGCGTGAGCTGGAATGTACAGCGAAATTTAACGAGTTACAAGAAAAAGAAAAACGAGTAAATGAACTTGAGGAAAAAGGAGTACAGGAACTGGAACGAGTTTCAGGTCTTACCTCCGAACAGGCAAAAGAAGAATTACTGAAATCTGTAGAAGATGACGTAAAGGTGGATGTTGCAAGACTCTATAAAGAGCTTGAGAACAGAGCCAAGGAAGATGCCAATAAGAAAGCCAGGGAATATGTAGTCAATGCCATTCAGAAATGTGCAGTGGATCATGTTTCCGAGACAACGATTTCTGTGGTACAGCTTCCAAGTGATGAAATGAAGGGAAGGATCATCGGTCGTGAAGGCCGTAACATCCGTACACTTGAGACACTTACCGGTGTGGATCTGATCATTGATGATACACCGGAGGCAGTGGTACTCTCCGCATTTGATCCGATCAGGAGAGAGATCGCCAGAGTGGCTCTTGAGAAACTGATCGTGGATGGACGTATCCATCCGGCAAGAATTGAAGAGATGGTAGAGAAAGCCCAGAAAGAAGTGGAAGCACAGATCCGGGAAGATGGTGAGAATGCTGCCATGGATGTAGGGGTACATGGAATCCATCCGGAACTTCTGAAGCTTCTTGGACGTATGAAATTCCGTTCAAGCTATGGACAGAATGCTCTGAGACATTCAATTGAGGTTGCACAGCTTTCCGGACTTCTTGCAGGAGAAGTTGGTGTGGATGTGCGTATGGCCAAGCGTGCCGGACTTCTTCATGACATTGGTAAATCCATTGACCATGAGGTAGAAGGTTCTCATATTCAGATCGGTGTGGATCTCTGCAAGAAATACAAGGAGTCCCCGATCGTTATCAACACGGTTGCGTCTCATCATGGTGATGTGGAGCCGGAATCTCTGATCGCGTGTATTGTACAGGCTGCTGATGCAATTTCCGCAGCAAGACCTGGAGCAAGACGTGAGACCCTGGAAACCTATACCAATCGTCTGAAACAGCTTGAGGATATCACCAATGAATTCAAGGGTGTAGAGAAATCTTTTGCTATTCAGGCAGGAAGAGAAATTCGTGTTATGGTCGTGCCGGATCATGTAAGTGATGCAGATATGGTTCTCCTTGCAAGAGATATTGCAAAGCAGATCGAGGCAGAGCTTGAGTATCCTGGACAGATCAAAGTTAATGTGATCCGTGAAAGCAGAGCGGTTGACTACGCAAAATAAGCTTTCAATGGAAGAAAGTTCTGGAAATACCAAAGGCCGGACAGCTTTTTAGCTGGCCGGCCTTTTTTTGTCATGTGGAAAAACGGTCATATTACTGGAAAAACAGGCGTAAACTGGTACAGGGTGAGTAAATGGAGAGTAAGACAGAGAACCGGAAGTGGAAAAATGCCGGACGTTTTCCGGCGGAGCTTCTTTTTATGACCGGAGTTTTTGCGGGAAATGTGTTGCCAAATCTGATCTGGAAAATGGAGTGGAAACAGAAAACCCTGGCTTCTTTTTATCTGATCCGCAGCTTTGCAGGAAAAGATATTTCCGGCGGAGCTTATTTCCTGGAAGTGCTGCGACGAAGAGGAGGTTTTTTTCTTCTGTTGTTTTTATGCGGATTTACAATATTCGGAGTGCCTTTGACGGTCGCATATATGCTGTTTTTGGGAATAGAGACAGGAATGATCCTGGCATTATCGGTTCTGGAATTTGGTATTTATGGCGGTGTGGCCGGCGCCGGACTTCTGATGCCGCAGTATCTGGTCTATATTCCGGCGTATTTTTATCTTGCAGGTATCGTATACAGACAATCGTATGGGATCTGGAAAAATTATGGACTTGTGCCGCAGAAAACAGGGGCTTATTTTCGGCAGGGAATCACAGTTTTTCTGCTGTATACAGGAGGAATCCTCGCAGAAAGTTTTCTGAATCCTTGGATCGTAGAAAAAGTTATAAAGGGCCTGAAATTTTTTTGAGGAAAATTTCCACAATATCTAGTGATGGTTTCCATAAAATCTGCGATATTTGGTGGTTTGTGCCGGAAAGTGTTGAAATTGTGCGGTTTTACGATGAAAAACTGTTTGATTTTATGTAAAATTCACAGTATAATTCAGTCATAAACGAGTATGATTTTAGAGAAACGGGATGCAGAGAAATGGACATAGAGATACGGGAATTTATTACATATTTACATAATAGAAAAAGGACGTCACATAATACAGAAGTATCTTACCAGAGAGACCTGAAGAAGATGGCAGTGTATTTTGCAGATCGTGGGATCTATGATATCCGAGATGTAGGAGAACTGGAGCTGGAAGGCTATCTCAGCTATATGGAGAGAGGACAGTTCGCTTCCTCAACGATCTCCAGAAATGTAGCATCTATCCGTGCCTTGTTTCAGTATCTTTATCAGGAGAACAGGATCGAGAGGGATCCGTCTCTGGAACTGAAGCCGCCCAAGGTTGAGAAGCGGATGCCGGAGATCCTTACTGTGGATGAGGTGGACCGCCTTTTGAAACAGCCGGATCTGAATACACCGAAGGGAATCCGGGACAGTGCCATGCTGGAGCTTTTGTATGCTACAGGAATGCGTGTCAGTGAACTTTTGCGGCTGAATCTGGAGGATCTCAATCTGCGGCTTGGTTATGTAGTCTGTCACGATGAGGATAAGGAACGGGTGATCCCGATAGGAAATGTATGCAAAACAGCCATGGAGAAATATCTGAAGGAAGCCCGTGGAAAATTTGTGAAAGAAAATGAGACGTAGAGTCTTTTTACCAACTGTTCAGGAAAATCCATGAGCAGACAGGGATTCTGGAAGGTTCTGAAGGGATATGCAGAGGAAGCCGGGATCCAGCATGATATCACGCCGCATACACTGAGACATTCTTTTGCCGCACATATGCTGCAGAATGGAGCGGACGTGAAGAGTGTGCAGGAAATGCTTGGACATTCGGATATTTCCACCACACAGGTCTATCTGAATTTTGGCGTTGCGAAAATGCGAGACGTATATATGAAAGCACATCCGAGGCATTGATCTGTAAGAAATAATATAAAAAACGCGTTCAAAAAAGAACCGGCAGCTTCCAAAATGGAAGAATGCCGGTTCTTTTTTTGAACATAAAGTGTAAAAGGATCACAAATATCCGTTTCCTGAACTGCAGATCAGACAGATCTTAGCAATTTTCAGCAATCGTGTAAAGCAGCTTCTCAGACTCATCCCAACCAAGGCAGGCATCTGTGATGGATTTTCCGTAGATGTGATCTCCACCGATCTTCTGGTTGCCTGGCTCGATATAGCTCTCGATCATGAGACCTTTTACCATGGAGTGAAGCTCAGGATCTACCTGACGGCTGTGAAGAACCTCACTTGCGATACGAACCTGCTGCTCGTAATGCTTGTTGGAGTTGGAGTGGTTGGTATCCACGATCACTGCCGGGTTGGCAAGGTTCTTTGCATGGTATTTGTCATAGAGAAGACGAAGATCCTCGTAATGGTAGTTCGGGAGCGCTTCCCCATGCTTGTTTACCGCACCGCGAAGGATTGCGTGAGAGAGTGGGTTGCCGGTGGTCTCAACCTCCCAGCTTCTGTAAATAAAACGATGAGCGCCCTGTGCTGCAACAATGGAGTTCAGCATAACGCTGTAGTCACCACTGGTAGGATTCTTCATACCAGCCGGAACATCCATGCCGCTGACAGTCAGTCTGTGCTGCTGATCTTCAACAGAACGTGCGCCTACAGCAACGTAGGAAAGCAGATCAGAGAGATAACGGTAGTTCTCCGGGTAAAGCATCTCATCTGCACAGGTGAAGCCACTTTCGCGGATAGCACGCATGTGCATCTTGCGGATCGCGATCAGTCCGGCAAGAAGGTTCGGTTTTTTCTCAGGATCCGGCTGATGGACCATTCCCTTGTATCCTTCACCGGTCGTACGTGGTTTGTTTGTGTAAACACGCGGGATGATAAGGACTTTATCCTCGATCTTTTCCTGAACTTTGCGAAGTCTTAAAAGATAATCGCATACGGCATCTTCGTTATCTGCAGAACATGGTCCGATGATAGCGAGGAATTTATCGGATTTTCCGGTGAAAACGTCGCGAATCTCAGCATCGCGTTTCTCCTTGAGCGCCTGAAGTTCAGCATCGAGCGGATACTGATTGCGGATTTCCTCAGGAGTTGGCAGTTTTTTTATGAATTCAAAACTCATAGTACTTTATTCCTCCATAACTATAGACATTTCGATTATTTATTATAAACGATTATTGGCCGATTGTCGATAGGGAAATTTTAGCGCTTTCACGTGTAGAAGAGTAAGCAGCAGCTCACCCAGAAAAATCCCGTAAAAATAGCCTCGGATCCCTGTTGCCGGAATTATAAAAACAACGGAGAAAATACGGATGAGAATGCCGGCAATACTGTGGATCAGACAGAGCCCCGGTTTTCCAAGTCCCTGCAGGATGCTGGTGAGCATGGTGTTTGTATAAAGAAAAGGACAGATAAAAGACAGATACCGTATGTAGGTTCCGGCAGTCTGGCTGTGAAAAAGCAATGCTCCGAGGAATGGGCCAAAAAGAAAGAATCCGCTTCCGCATAGAAATCCCAGGAACATGCACAGAAAAAAGGTCTGGTCTGTGACACGGCGGATCTGCTTCTGCTTTCCCAGTGCATCAAGCTGTGCGATGGAAGGCATCAGCATTACAGCGGCGGAAGAGGTAAGTGTGGAAGGAAACAGGAGCAGGGGCAGTGCCATTCCTGTAAAGATCCCATAGATCTTCAGTGAGTCTGAGGCTGTCATGCCGGAACGCAGAAGCATCTGTGGGATCAGGACCGCTTCTATGCTGCCGAGAAGTGTCAGAAGGATCCTGTTCAGGGAAATGGGAAAAGACAGTGTGAAAAGGTCCTTTATCAGCGGAAAGATCCTGACGGGAGTCTTTTCGTGTACAGGGTGATTTCCGAAATGAAAGGAAACTACCAGCAGCGACACCAGCGAAGCGGCAGTCTCTCCGGCAAGGGAACCTCCCGCTGCAATCAATGCAGTGATCGGACGTCCTTCGGAAAGAAAGATCAGATACAGGATATAGGTAGTGCCGATCCGTGCAGACTGCTCCGAAAGCTGCACGGCTGCCGGAACAGAGGCTTTTTTCCGGGCATAATAATAGCTGTTAATGCAGGAATGAATGGCACAGAGAGGAATACTGACAGCTGTTATTCGAAGAAGACCGGCAGTCTGCGGTGTTTTCAGAATTGCGGAAGCAAAAAAATATGCGTGCTGAAAAAGCAGAAAACCGGCTACAGCAGAAAAAAAGACAGCCATAAGTGTTCCTGTGACCAGCGAAAAACGTGCCTCCTTTTTCTCCTGAAGGGCAAGTCTGGACGCGATCAGTCGGGAAAGGGCAGACTGGATCCCTGTATAGGATAAAGCGGCCATAAGTCCCTGGAGAGGAAGAACCAGCTGATACAAACCAAGACCTTCCGCACCAATGGCATGGGAGAGGAATATTCTATAAAAGAAACCTGCGATACGGCTGATAAGGCCTGTGCAGGCAAGAATCAGGGTTCCTTTGAGAAATATTTTTTTTGACATGGATAACCTTGAGTCTTTTTTGTCAGTATATGAAGAAGTTAGTCTTGACAGAACCATATGTTTCTGATAGAGTAAACATGAAATCCGAGGAAAACACTGGGAATTGAAAAAAGAGGTGAGCGGATGAAACTGTCAACAAGAGCAAAATACGGACTTAAGGCTTTGATAGACCTTGGTCTTTACAGTGAAAAAGAAGCGGTCTCGCTTCAGAGTATTGCGTGCCGTCAGAATATATCAGTCAGCTATCTGGAGCAGCTGATGGCACTTTTGAAGAAAGCGGGCCTTGTGAAGAGTGTCCGCGGTGCAGCCGGAGGATATTTCCTTGGAAGACCGGCAGAAGAGATTTCAGTGGGAGATATCCTTCGTGTCCTGGAGGGTGGCCTGGAGGCTGCAACATGTCCGGGAACAGAAGGTGACGGTGGCTGCCAAGGTTCTGATCTCTGCGTGGCTAAATTAGTGTGGAAGAGGATCAACGACAGCATCACAGATGCAGTGGATACCCTGATGCTCAGTGAGCTGATCGAAGAAAGCCGGAGAATACACGAAAAATAATTATCCTGAACAGGAGGAAAAGAAAATGGGAAAAATGATATATCTGGACAATGCGGCTACCACAAAGACCGCACCGGAAGTTGTGGAGGCTATGCTGCCGTATTTTACAGAGTTTTATGGAAATGCTTCAACCGTTTATGATTTTGCGGCAAACAGCAAGGCTGCCATCGCAAAGGCAAGACAGCAGATCGCAGATGTGATCGGAGCCAAAAAAGAGGAGATCTATTTTACTGCAGGTGGTTCCGAGTCTGATAACTGGGCTCTGAAAGCGACCTTTGAGGCATATAAAAATAAAGGAAACCATATCATCACAACAAAGATCGAGCATCATGCCATCCTTCATACCTGCGAGTACCTTGAAAAAGAGCGTGGTGCCAAGGTCACATACCTGGATGTAGATGAGAATGGTTTCATTGACCTGGATGAGCTTCAGAAAGCCATCACACCGGAGACCATCCTGATCTCTGTTATGGCTGCAAACAATGAGATTGGTACTCTTGAGCCGCTGAAAGAGATCGGACAGATCGCACATGAGCATGGAATCCTGTTCCATACAGATGCTGTTCAGGCATTCGGCCAGATCCCGATCAATGTAGATGAGTTCAATATCGATATGCTCAGCTCCAGCGGACATAAGATCAACGGACCGAAGGGAATCGGCTTCCTCTATATCCGTAAGGGCGTTAAGATCCGCTCCTTCGTACATGGCGGAGCACAGGAGAGAAAACGTCGTGCAGGTACAGAGAACGTTCCTGGTATCGTAGGATACGGTCTTGCAGCAGAGCGTGCAAACAAGTCCATGAAAGAGCGTACTGCAAAAGAAATCGAGATCAGAGATCATATGATCAGCAGGATCCTCACAGAGATCCCGTACGTACGTCTCAATGGAGATAAAGTAAAACGTCTTCCGAACAACGTAAATGTAAGCATCCAGTTCATCGAGGGAGAGTCACTTCTTCTGATGCTTGATAATTTCGGAATCTGTGCATCCAGCGGTTCCGCATGTACATCCGGTTCTCTGGATCCGTCACACGTTCTGTTAGCTATCGGTCTTCCTCATGAGATCGCACACGGATCTCTCCGTATGACCTTAAGCGAGGAGACGACAATGGAGGATGTTGATTTTGTAGTAGATAAGCTGAAAGATATTACTGCAAACTTAAGAAGCATGTCTCCATTATATGAAGATTTTATTAAAAAGCAGAAAAAATAATAAAAATACTTGCCAGGAGGAAAAAATAATGTATAGTGAAAAAGTAATGGATCATTTTCAGCATCCACGTAATGTCGGTGAGATCGAGAACGCAAGCGGCGTGGGTACTGTAGGAAATGCAAAATGCGGTGATATTATGAGAATATTCCTTGATATCGATGACGAAACTCATATTATCAAAGACTGCAAATTTAAAACATTTGGATGCGGTGCAGCAGTTGCAACAAGCAGCATGGCAACAGAACTTGTAATGGGCAAGACCATTGAGGAAGCTATGGAAGTAACCAACAAGGCCGTCTCTGGACGGACTTCCGCCGGTAAAGATCCACTGTTCCCTGCTTGCTGAGGAAGCAATTCATGCAGCTCTCTGGGATTATGCAGAGAAACATCACATTAAGATCGAGGGTCTTTCCAAACCGAAGTCTGATATCCACGAGGGTGAAGAGGATACAGAAGAGGAGTATTGATTCCTTTTATTTATGATCATAACCGGGGCATGAGCAAGCTTCAGTTGAACAGAACCGTAAGCCATTGAAAGGACAGGTAAGTAAGAAGCATGACAGGACTTACGAACGAAGAAGTTCAGGAAAGAATTGCGCAGGGCCAGGTAAATAATAACGAAAACCCCAACACCAGGACATATAAGCAGATCATTCTGGAGAATACGTTGACATTCTTCAATTTTCTGAACCTGGTGCTGCTGGTTCTCGTACTGCTGGTTGGTTCCTACAAAAACTCCATGTTTGTAGGAATCATTTTTATTAATACCGTGATCGGGATCATTCAGGAGGTCCGTGCTAAGAAGACGATTGACAAGCTGGCCATCCTGACAGAATCCAAGACGGTTGTTCTGCGTGAAGGAAAAAAATGGAAAATTTCTACAGAGAAGCTGGTTGTCGATGATCTGATATTCCTGAAGGCCGGAGAACAGGTTCCGGCAGATGCGAAGATCCTGGAGGGAAGCCTTGAGGTCAATGAATCTCTGCTTACCGGTGAGGCAGACAATCTTCCGAAGAATCCGGGAGATGAACTTTTTTCCGGAAGCTTTGTGACGGCGGGACAGGCCTGCTGCCAGATCATCCATGTGGGAAGTGACAACTATGCGTCAAGGATCACCAGCGAGGCCAAGGAATTCAAACGCCATAATTCAGAGCTTAGAAATTCCCTGAATGCCATTCTGAAGGTGATCAGTATCATTATCGTACCAATGGGTGCGCTGCTTTTTTATAAACAGTATTATTTTGTGGGAGACAATATCCGGGATTCTGTTGTCAATATGGTTGCAGCGGTCCTGGGAATGATCCCGGAGGGACTGGTCCTTCTTACCAGTGTGGCACTGACTCTGGGTGCGCTGAAGCTGGCCCAGAAGAAGACGCTGGTGCAGGAGCTGTACTGTATAGAAACTCTTGCACGCGTGGATACGCTCTGCCTGGATAAGACAGGAACTATCACAGAGGGTACCATGTGTGTGGAGGCGGTGGAGAGCTATCCGCCGGTGTATGATGAGATTTCAGAGACAATATCCGGGAAAGATCCTGAATCCGGCGAAGGTGACAGCAATGGAACTGAGAGTTCTGCGACTTCTGCAGTTTCAGCAACAGATGCGATCGCAAAGGAGGATGGAAGTGCGAATCTCGTATTACAGGAAAAGTCAGAAGCTGACCCGGAGAAACATAGTCAGGAAGATCCGGAGAAGACCCGGGAGATCGAGCATATCATGGGAAATCTGCTTTCTGTGCTGAAGGATCAGAATGCCACTGCCGATGCACTCAGGGCAAGATTTAAAGTATCTCAGGATATGAAGCTGGATCATGTGATCCCGTTTTCTTCTGACAGGAAGTACAGCGGAGCTGCATTTACAGATACAGGTACTTATCTGATGGGTGCAGCGCAGTTTCTTTTTCCGGAAGGGAACCCGGAGCTGATGGAGTATTGTGGCAGATTTGCAGAGGAAGGTCTTCGTGTGTTGGTTCTTGCCCATAGTGTAAATGTGAGTGAGGGAGCGGAGCTTCCGGAGGGACTGGAACCTGTCGGACTTTTGCTTATTACCGATGTGATCCGTGCAGAGGCACCGGATACGCTGGCATATTTCGAAAGTCAGGGTGTTGATCTGAAAGTGATCTCCGGTGATGATCCGGTGACGGTTTCTGCAATTGCCAGACGTGCAGTCCTTAAAAATGCAGAGCATTATATCTATGCGACAACGATCACAACCCAGGAACAGATGGACGAGGCAGTTGCAGAATATAGTGTGTTCGGGCGTGTAACCCCTCAGCAGAAGCAGGCAATGGTGAAATCTTTGCAGGCTCAGAAGCATACGGTTGCCATGACAGGTGATGGTGTCAACGATGCCCCTGCTCT
>OHWC01001289.1_pt1 | contig 11318 bp, 10 predicted proteins | sample 1579541 | NCBI WGS metagenome assembly OHWC01 (sample SAMEA3882551, study PRJEB24775) | human gut metagenome | biome: human-associated habitat; feature: intestine environment; material: feces | place: Netherlands | collected 2009/2010
GTCTTGAAGAACATGGTATAGGATATAACACAGGCGTTTCACTTGTTCCGCTTGTATGCCAGTCATGCATATTTGATCTTGGATATGGAAGCTCTAAAGTACGCCCGGACAGTACTATGGGATATGAGGCCTGCATTAAGGCACTTATGAAGGCCGGTGTTGTCAATACTGATGCTTCCACCTCTGCCAATTCGGATAGCAACGACCCCGTTCAGGGCTGTATCGGTGCCGGAACAGGTGCGACTGTCGGCAAGATTATGGGAATGAAGCAGGCTGAAAAGTCAGGACTTGGAATATATTCAGTGAAGGCAGGCACATTTACAATTACAGCAATTGTTGTTGTAAATGCACTTGGTGATATATCAGATTACGAAACCGGTAAAAAGCTTGCCGGACTTAAGAATTCTGACAGAACAGAATATATCAGCTGCGAAGAAACGCTCTATCAGTTCATGGCACCTCGCGATATGTTCACTGGCAACACAACAATCGGTGCGATTATAACCAACGCTGCATTTAACAAGGCTGAACTTAACAAGATTGCATCTATGGCAAGAAATGCGTATGCACGCTGCATTAATCCGGTCGGCACAATGGCAGACGGAGATACAATATATGCTGCAAGCACTGCAAAACGAGGCAACGGTGAAGCTGTACATGTTGATATCAACTTCGCAGGAACACTTGCTGCCCGCGTTATGTCCGCTGCAATTAAGAATGCTGTAATGAATTCTAAGATATCTGATGAAGAATTTTTAAGCATGGTAAAGTAACACATGAAATAATCCCCGATAAGCTGCTGTTCTGGCAGTCTTACCGGGGATTTTTATATTATCTTTATTTTAACATTTTAATTATTCACAAAGCTTAGAAAATGCATCCGCAACAAACTGTACCTTAGTTCCTATAATAACCTGTACAGATGTCTTTCCAGGTTTCATAACACCAGCAACACCAGCTGATTTAATAACCTTATCATTAACAAGTGTAATATCCTTTACTTCAAGTCTCAGTCTTGTAATACAATTATCTATGCTTGCAATATTCTCTTTTCCGCCACAGCCTTCAAGGATCTTTGCGGCAATAGCAGTATAGTCATCATTTGCAAGCTCGATATTCTTCTCTGCCTCAAGATCGTCATCGTCTTCTCTTCCCGGAGTCTTCAGATCAAATTTCTTGATGGCAAAAAGGAATACAACATAGAATACGATGAATGCTGCAATTCCAAGAGGAAGGATGAGCCATGTCTTCTGTGCTGCCGGAAGTGAGGATGAGAAAAGTAAATCCATCGCACCGGCGGAGAAGCTGAAGCCTGCACGGAAGCCAAGAGCAACTGTGATCATGGTGAAGATACCGTAAAGTAATGCATAAATTACATAAAGGCCAGGAGCAAGGAACATAAATCCAAACTCGAACGGCTCAGTTACACCACAGATAAATGCACAGATCGCTGCAGATGCAACAAGACCGATGGCAACTTTTTTCTTTGCAGGTTTCGCACATCTTACCATTGCAAGTGCTGCACCAGGAATACCAAACATCATACATGGGAAGAATCCGGACATGTACATTCCAAGGCTCCAGGATACATCTGCAGAGGTTTCACCTGCCCAGAAGTGCTGAAGATCACCAAGTCCGATGGTGTCAAACCAGAATACATTGTTCAGTGCGTGATGTAATCCGGTAGGGATCAGCAGACGGTTCAGGAATGCATAGATACCTGCACCAACAACATCCATACCTGCAACTGCTTTTCCTAATGCTACAAGTGCACTGAAAAGTAATGGCCACACAAACAGTAATACAGCAGATACGATAATGGAAACCACTCCTGCGATGATCGCTACGCAGCGCTTGCCGCTGAAGAATGACAGCCAGTCAGGAAGCTTGGTGCTCTTGAATTTGTTATAGCATGTAGATCCGATGATACCGGCAAGGATTCCGATAAAAGGATTCGCAATTTTGTCAAATGCAAGAGTCTTTGTTGCATTGTCAGCGATTGATGGCATGATGGTTGTAACAAATCCTGTAGAAAGAAGTGTTGTGAGCATCAGCCAGGATGCAAGTGCAGCGATTCCGCCGGTTCCGTCATTCTTTTCTGACATACCGACACCAACACCGATAGCAAAAAGGATTGCCATGTTGTCGATCAGAGCTCCGCCTGCCTTAACCAGAAACAGACCGATCAGATTGGCTGCGCCATGAATGTCTCCACCCTGCATGGTTGCCGGACATAACCAGTATCCGATACCCATGAGGATACCACAGATTGGCAGTACTGCCACCGGAAGCATTAACGCTTTTCCCAGTTTTTGAAGAAATTTCATATATTTCCCCTCCCTTAAAATAAATATATTTGACCGGATCACTCCGGTTATAACACCCCGAAAATTGCTACTATCTCCGGGCTGCTATAAGCCTGTCAGCTGCATGAAGATGATCATGAAAGCTTGAGGACGGCTTCATCCGCCGAAACATCCCCCTCCTTCTGGAGGCTTATCTTTCCGTAATCATCTGTGTTGCAGATCAGAACCGGGATAATCGTGTTTAAACCGGCTTTCTCAATTTTGTCCAGATCAGCCTCTATCAGAAGATCACCTTTTTTGACCTTGTCACCTGCTGCAACGTGCGCTTTAAAAGGTTCGCCCTTAAGTGTGACTGTATCCAGTCCGATATGTATCAGTATTTCCGCGCCCTGAGTGCTTGTCAGCGTAACTGCATGAAGAGTATCAAATACCATTGCCACCTCACCGTCTGCCGGAGCATATATCCTGCCGTCTGCCGGGATCACGGCAAAACCGTCACCCAGTACCTTATCCGCAAAGACAGGGTCCGGAACCTCCGCAAGAGGAACCACTCTACCCTTGCAGGGTGCATAGATTAAATTTCCTTTATCTTTTCCTTTAAAAAATTTCAGCATATTCTCTTCCTCCCGTTATTTCACCACTTTTTCCGGTATTGATATCCGCGATGTCGATTTGTAAATATGTCTATATATTTTTTATCCGTTCCGGGTTTATATTATATATTTCGTATAATTTTCATTTTTTGATTTTTAGGCATGTGTATATATTAACCATTATTTTCGGTTTTGTCCACATTTTTATCGGTATTTTTCAAAAAAATAAGCTGTAGCACATTAACGCGACAGCTTATGTGAGAATATTCAGTTTACTTCAGCAGTTCTTTTTCTTTCATATTCGTTGTCACCTGAAACTCTCCGTTGATCCGTTGGATCTCGTATACCAGGGGATTATTTCTGGCCCAGCCGGGATCTTTTTCTGCCTGCCGGTTCCAGCTGTACCAGGCGCGGACAAAGCCTTCGTGGATGGTAGATTCCGCTTCCTGGCGGGCCTGGACCGCATCCTGATAATCCACAAAAGTTCCGATATAAAATCGTTTCCCCTTGAATCCGATGGTAGCACGGTATTTTCCATTCCGCAGCTGATAGACGCCACGGAATCCGCTGGTATTATCACTGCGGTGCTTTCTTTTTTCCAGCATCTCCACACAGGTTCCATCTACCATATGCAGCTGCCCGGGAAGCTCCTTCCATATCTCCTGTCTCAGACAGCCACAGCTTCTGTAATTACCATGAAGAAGGCCATCCTCTGTCACATCCACTTCATTTCCGCAGTCACACCGACAATGCCAGAACACAGAGCCCTTTTTGCTCCTTTTATCTGTATGATAGAGAGCAGTCAGCCGCCCGAAACGCTGTCCGCTGATGTCGGTGATCCCGCGACCTCTGACATAATGGCCGCAACCGCAGCTGGTACATTTTCCGGCTTTCAGGCTGTGTGCAGTGGAAATATGCATATTCCCGCAGTCACAGCGGCATTCCCACCTGGTCCTGCCGTTTTTACTTTCCAGTTTTTTTACTGCCACAAGTTTCCCGAAACGCCGGCCTGTAAGGTCTTCTGCCACCGGTCCTCTCTTGGCACTGTTTTCCGGAATACATCCACAGTCCTTTACAGTCCCACGCATCAGATGTCTGGTATTTACTTTTATCTCATTTCCACAATCACATCTGCACAGCCATACAACATACCTGTTTTCCCGCTCATCCAGTTTTTTCAGTACCGTCAGATGACCAAATCTCTGACCTTCCAGTTTAAGTCCGTTTGCCATCCTCTGTCCCTCACATTTCGTCAAAAAAAGCGATGCGGTAGAAATTTTTCCTGCCGCACCGCTGTCCGGATCCTGTTATTTATCCGTTTTCTTTTTTCTTCTGACAAATACTGCTGCCAGTAATACCACGCATCCGGAAACGCAGATCACTGCGATCCATTTTGCAATGTTTGTGTTATCTCCTGTTTTTGGCATAGCTTTTACATGACTGGAACCAGTATTTCCTGTATAGGAAGAAGTTCCCGTATAGGAAGAAGTTCCGGAAGCAGGCGGATTGCTGTCAGGTTTTATCGGCGTGTTCGTTATGGTCGCTGCCGGAGTTCTGGTCGGCACTGCAGTCGGAGTTTTTTCCGGAAGTGGTGTCGGTGTATTTTCCGGTACAGGTGTCGGCGTATCCACAGGATCGTAGGAATTCACAAAGCCGATATCCTGTTTCTCGCTGTTCATCTGTGCATCGGTATGTGCAGCCACAACTGCTTCCAGATCACCGGACTCTCCGTTCGTTACTGTTACTTTCACATAATAAACGGTATTGTCATAATGTCCGTTTTCCAGCTTTCCAGGCTGCTGGGAAACGCTGTAAGTGTATACGCCAGGAACAGCATATTCCACTGCAGGAAATTCTGCTTTCCCCGCACCTGTGATCGTGATCGTATTTTCTTCCGGCATGGGTGCTTCGTCCTCACCCTGAAGAATGATCGTATAAGTTTCGTCCGGAGATGGCTTCTCACCTGACAATTCCACGCTGACAGGAATCTTTACTTCCGCAACTCCAGCTGCCATAGCTGAAATCGGAAAAACTGTCAGGCACAGAACCGCAAGCAGGAGCACTGCCGGAAATTTTCGTATATTCGTCTTCATCCCCTCCTTACGTCTCCGGCGAATAAGGTTTCATTACCGCCAGAAGAACTGTTCTTGCATCTGTAAATTCCGAAGAGCAGGTTGACATTGCCAGTATCTGGGAAAAATCTTCGGACTTTCCAATGTTATCCATTGTCTGCTGATGGACATGTTCCGCGTTTTTTCTGACAAAATCCACAAGTCCGCTGGTGTCCGCCTGCCATTTTCCCGTTGCAAAAATAGACTCCTCAGATGCGGAAACCTGCATACATGCAAAAATTTCCAGCTTGTAGGAACGGTCAGGCAGAATCAACGTACCTGTGGTGCTTTTGTTGAAAAATTTCTTTTTTCTGTAAAGATCCAGATCTCCGAACATCTTATGCTCTGCCATGTGATGACCATACAGGAGAGAATATTTCCCCCGAAAATTCCTGTCACAGCCGGAATCCAGAAAGATACTTCCTGACAAAGCAAAATCACCGTATACATCGGTGTTGATGTAAGTCAGGTTATCTTCTCCCTGAAGGATCGGATAGTCGATCTTTGTGTGGTCCAGTGTGATCCATCCACAGACATCCGGATTGATTTTGCGGAGCTCTTCAAAAGAAGTGCCTCCGTCTTTCTGTTCCGGGTCGGGTTTCAGTTTTAAGAGCTGGGACTGGATGTCGTCCACAGCGCCATAGACCTGTGCGTTATCCCAGAGTGCATACCCGGAATACGCCGCCGCCAGGATCAGAAACAATGCTACAATGGCAGTAACCAGAGAGTTGGCTGCTTTCAGGAAAAACTTAGATGCGTTCATAATGCCTCCTCTCTGCTGCCTGGATGATCATTAATCTTCGTATTTACGTCTTCTGGTGATGAATGCTGCACCTGCGATTACGATCACACCTGCGAATACGAGGATGTATGGGAGGGTTGTGAGGTTGATGCCGGTGTCGATGTTGCCACCTTTGCTGTTTACAAATGCCTGAGTTGCTTTGACTGCAGTAGTTGTTCCCTCTGCTTTATTACCATCTGTTCCATTTACCGTTGTTTTATATTTATCAACTGCACTCTCTGTTACTGTGTAAGTAACATCTTTTGGCAGATTTGCGATAGTGATTGTATCATTATGTTTCAGTTTAAATGTTGTTGTTGCACCAACTTTGATAAATGTTGGATTTTCATCATATGAACCGCCTGATACTGTATAACCATTTTTATCATATGCTGTTTTTTCATCTTTTCCTGTTAAAGTAATTGTAAAATCGAAATATTTAGACTTGTCACCAAGATTACCTGTTACCTGTTTAGATACCTCTAATTTATTAGCTGTATAAGTGTTATTAAATGCAGCTTCATCATTTGCAAGTTTGTTTTTATTTTTTGCAAAGGAAACAGACTCTACTTTAAATGTTCCTAATGTCTCACCATTTACTACAGTGACTTTCATTGTTACAGAATCTGTATCGTAGTCTACACCTGCTGTAGTTCCTGCTGTCTCTTTAATTGTGTAAGTATAAACTCCAACACTTTCGTAAGCTGGAAGAGTTACATCAACAGTCTTCTTGTTACCGTCTATAGTAGCACCATCTTCTTTTGTATAAGAAACAGTTCCAACTGTTGGTGTTGGCATATTATCTACATTTACACTCTCTGCTGCATCTGTAACTCCTGCATTCTCAATAGTAAAATTAAATGTTTCTGCAGGTGAGCTTCCTTCACCGCTCAGCTTGTATTCTTTAGTAAACTGAACTATACCTTTTACAGGCGTCTGTGCTTTGTTAACTGTCTCTGCCGCAAACGCCGTACTTCCCATGGTAAACATGGTGGCTGCTGCGATCAAACATGCTAACAGTTTCTTTGTCTTTTTCATAAGAAAATCCTCCTAGAAATATAAATTTTTATTTATAAGCTCATAAAAAGCAGCTTATACATTTGTTGTTATGTTCTCTCAGAAATGGGAGAGCAGTTACTTTTTTACAGTTCCCTTCTTCGAAGTATGGTGATCACTTTTGCTTTTACATCCTCCGTGGAGATGGGGCCAAATTCACGGCTGTCTTTTGCATGGGTTCGGTAATCTCCCAGAATAAATACACTGCCTTCCGGAACTGTATAGGGATATGTGATCCCTTCCTTTGCATATGTAGGAAATGCAATTTCTCCTGTCTGGGCTGTTCCGTTTACGAGAAGCGTTCCTGTGTCATCCATTGTGATCACGTCTGTTTCGCATCCCAGGATACGCCCTACGTGAGTTTTGCCGCCGGCTTCATACACGACAACATCTTCTTTTTCAAGATTCTGTTCCAGCCGATAACCGATGAGAAGATCTCCGGCCTCCACTGCCGGGAACATTTCATTATCCGGTGCCTGGACTATAAGAAAAACCTGTGTAAACAGCAGCCAGCCAACGGCCACGATCAACACGATCCGCCAGAAAAGACGGATGTAGCCTTCCTTTATTTCTGTAGAATATCTTCTTTTTCGGATTGTCTGAGAACAGGTTTGATCTTTTTCAGCACGCATCACCTCCGCACCTCTTCTCTGGAACTATATCCTGTGAACAGATCAGACATTTGTATCCTGTCCGGTAGTCCCTCTTTCAGCAAGTTCCTTATATTTGCGAATCATGGCATCACAGCTTTTCTGATGGTCAGCGATCAGTGCATCGTACCGTGCACGTTCTGCGCTTAAGGATATTTCATAAATCTGGTTTAACTCTTCCAGCTTTTTCCAGAGATGAACTTCATCCACTCCGCCAAACAGCACCTTCCGAAACCTGACCGTCCGGAACCACTCCTTCAGCTTTTCGTGCTCATGATTTAACGCCTCTGTCTGCGGAAACCGCTCTGCTCCAGCATTACAGCTTCCTTTTTTTCCTGACCGTTTCTTCTTCATCACAACCGCCTTCAACTCCAACGCTTCCTGCGCCCGAATAACAGCACACCTGCTCCGGCGACTACGATACCTAATACCAGAATGTATGGTGTTGTATTGAAATCCAACCCAGTGTCCGGGATTGCGTCTTTGTTGTTGGTGAAGATAACTTCGTGAGGAACATCATTATCCCTTCTTGAAATAGATGTTATTTTCGCCTTTCTATTATTCGTACCAGAAGAATTACCGTCTATTGTATAGGAAGGCGTATATCTATCGCTGTTATAATAATCCTTTTCTTCGATTGTTACGGTTGCTCCAACTGGAACCTGTGTCAGTCTTGTTGTCTGCTTATCTGACAGTGTAATTGTCGTTGAACCTGTATACTGTGTCTCACCGATGTTGAATGGAAGCTTAATACTTCCATTTACTACAGAAACTGTAAAGTTAAACTGTTTACTTTTATCTCCCATACTTCCGGTTACAAGTTTTTTGATGTTTACTGATGTATAAAGCGGTGTGTAGTGGGCATAGAAGTTTACGGTACCATCTGCCAACTCTGTATTTTTTGGAGGATATGGCCAAGTTGTAATTTTCTGATCTCCACATGCTCCTCCATCAACATTTTCCGGATACCAGCCATCCAGAACATATGTTATTCCATCGATAACTTTCTCATTCTCACCTTGCTCTGTTTTAATAACAGAATCTCCAGTTTTATAGTTTTTCGCATCAACTTGTGTATACTCTGTATCATTGGGATTTTTCACCCAGAATTTAGCAGTAAATGCTCTTCTACTTTTAATATTCAATGCACAGTCTATATGATATGGATATTTTCCTCCGTTTCCCCGTGAAATTTTACGGGGAGTTAATGTAATTTCAAGAATATCTGATTTGTCAAGACTATTAATATTAATTCCCGTATCTTTACTGATTGCTTTTTTGTAATTCTCCCAGATTGAATCCAATATAAATGTAAAATATGAACCAGTAGTCGTATCTCCATTCTTTACTGTCCAGGTTGTGCCTGTCCTTCCATCCGGCCATGAGAGAATATAATTCGACACATTTTTTCTAATATTTTTATCTTTGTAAACTGTATCTCCTACATAACCATTTTCCCATTCTGCATCAGCTATATTAATTTTTCCTAACATATTACTGGTTTCCCCTGCCGGTGCCCATGCTCCCGTATCATTTGTCCATGGATCTCCTGCAGGATTGGCAAGATAATAAATTGCTGCACTTTTCTCGTAAATGGACCATCGTTCCTGCACCGCTACCAGATCTTGCTCCTGCTCTATATCCTGTACTGTCTGTGCATCCGCCTGCGCTTCCAGCTCCACATCCTGCACCTCATCTACCGATGCATCTGTATCTTCCGCCGGTGTCGCAGTTGGTCCTTCCGGTTTTTCCGTAACTGTTGGCTCTTCCGGCTGTTCGGTCACGGTCGGATCTGCTGGCTGGATTGGCTCTTCGCCAGGCTCTACGGATGGCTCTTCCGGCTGCTCCGGATCCTCAGATGGAGTTTCGATAACATCTGTCGGTTCCTCTGTATTTTCATCTCCGGTTGTCACCGCAGGTTCTTCTGGTTGTGCTTCATCCACCGACTGATCATTTTCCGCTTCTGTGGCTGTCAGCTCTTCTGCATCCTCTGCGGATCCGGACTGTACTGTTTCAATATTTTCATTGGCTGTTTCACTGCTGGCCTCTACCGCAAACGCTGAGATGGAAACACTGCAGATCATTGCGAACGCAATACAGACTGAGAGGACCTTCCTCCACAGACGGTATTTTCCAGATGAATGATTATGTATCATACTTCAAACCTCCTTCTTGTATGCTATGGCAGTCAAAAACAGGCACTGCTCATTACATGTCCATGCCGGTATTTCTGCTCTTTCGCAGAGCACAATACTCTGTGAAAGATTCCCTGCGATCCGTGTAAATTTAACGGTTCTTTCTTCTCTGACGGCGGTTTTTGACGGTTTATAAAAAAACTCAGGCTCCCGGAAATTCTTTTTCCACGGTATCTGCGATCTTCAGTTTTTCCATATTTTTACGTTTCAGGTTCATGGATGAATGTACATAACATTCCAGTGTGATCCGTGTGCTGGAGTGCCCCAGGATCTCCGAAAGACTGCGGATCTCAAATCCGGCCTCCACACATCGTGTCGCAAAACTATGCCGCAAAGTATGGAAATGAACATTTTTCAGATCACAATCTTTCGTATATTGCCTCATGCGATACTGCAGGGTTCTGGGCTCCAGGAAATACCCTGCTTTTCCGGTCAGAACATATGCTTCCAGATCATCTGCTCTCCATTTGTTACAGAGCTTTTCAATATCCTGGTTCATGGGGATCATCCTTACCGACCTTCCACTTTTAGGAACCCCGGTTATGATCCGGGTCCTTTCTTCACTTGCAGGATTGAGATTTTTCAGGCGCTGCATGGTATGACGTACAAAGATGACTTTATTTTCCAGAGAAATATCTTCCCATTTCAGAGCACATACTTCTCCGATCCGCAATCCTGTCAGCAATGCCAGCAAAACCCCAAATTTACACGGATCCATGTCCCGTAAAAGATATTCCGTAAACCTTTTCTGTTCTTCACAGGTCAGCACACGCATTTCTTTTCGATCCTGCCTGGGGTATACGATATCCACCGGTTTTGCCAGTGGATTCTGCTTTGCTGTATAATTCAGAATGGAATGCAGCACGGAAAGGATATCCCGCACTGTTTTTGGTGACAATCCTCTTTCATGGACAAGCCTGTAGCTGAATTGTTCTACAAGTATTTCTGAAACAGCCTCGGAAAAATACTGCCCAAGGTCAGGCTTGATATATTTTTCCAGGATCGTTGTATATTTTACAAAAGTAGATGGTTTCACGCTGCTTCGTTTCAGATACAGCCATTCATTACAGTAATCTGCAAAGCGATTCCGTTTTCCTCTCACGGGCAGGAGCTGATCATTCATCAGCGCATAACGTGCCTGATTGACCTTATCTCTGACTTCATGATATGTTTTTCCGTAACAGTAGCCATAGTGTATCCTTCCGTTTATCCGATGCTCCTTGATATATCTGGCTTCCCATCGTCCGTCTTTTCTTTTGTAAATGTTTTCTCCTTTTCTGCTCATTGATCTTTCCTCCTGTTATGCCGAATCTTATAGTCTGTTCACAAATAAGAGTTTTTATCCGCCGGTCTTTTATCCTCTGACGACGACACTGACGGCGAATAGTGTCCTTTTTCGGACACCACAATATTTGCGCCCTATATTATCCGTAAAATATGGCGAAAAACCACGATAAAAAAGCCGGTTTTCAGGAACTTGCACCTTGAATTTCCGAAAAATTTATGGTATTTTTATAGAAACAGAGTATTGTGCTCTGTGAAATTTACCAACTATAATCTAAATAAATAAGCCATTTTTAAGCAAAAAAACTCCCTCACATATCAGTTTTTTCTGATACATGAGGG
>OHWC01001303.1_pt1 | contig 11201 bp, 9 predicted proteins | sample 1579541 | NCBI WGS metagenome assembly OHWC01 (sample SAMEA3882551, study PRJEB24775) | human gut metagenome | biome: human-associated habitat; feature: intestine environment; material: feces | place: Netherlands | collected 2009/2010
CATGTAACATCCCACGGACAATATATATCCACACTGCCAAAATTATAGCCGTCATACCATTCCTTCACCAGCGAATACTGTTCCGACATCCCAAAATCTTTTAATAACTGTTGCACATCCTTTTCTGTGAAACCAAAATATCTATTGAAGTTTTTGGATATGATAGAGCTGGTTGAGAAATTATTTACCCCGGTAAAAACACTTTCCTTTGAAACACGAAGACACCCTGTAAGAACCGCAAAATTCAGACAGTCATTATCCTTTAAAACCTGCAACATTCCCCGCATTAAATCTAGCATTTCCTCATAATATCCTCTCTCATGCGCCTTTGCCAGAGGAACATCGTATTCATCTAAAAGAATAATCACCTGCTTATTATAATGAGCATATAGCAATCGAGTTAACAGCTTAAGGGACTTCTTAACTTCCATCTTAGATGCCATGCCATTTTGCAAATTCGTAAATAATTTTCGGTCATAATCATTCACATTATCCGCATCTAAAATAAAGCTATACTGATTGAAAATTTCTGCCAGTACATCTTTTAAACAATCATACGCCGACTCAAAATCCAGTCCCTCAATCTCCTTAAACGTAAGAAAAACAACCGGGCACTGGTTCATCCATTCCGCACACAACACTTTATTCCGACCAATCTCCAACCCAGAAAATAACACCCTGTTATCCTGCTCTATGTCAAAAAAACACTTCAACATCGACATCATAAGCGTCTTTCCAAATCTTCTCGGTCTGGTAAACAGGGAAACCAGCGGTTTTCTGTCTAAAAATTCTTTGATCAGCAGTGTTTTATCCACATAATAATATTCTGCCTGTGCTCTGACATAATCAGAAACTCCTACCGGAAGCGGTCTTTTCTCTTTCGCGGCATCTTTACAGGTTTTCATATTTATTTCCTCTCCTGATGGCAATATATTACTTCTTTTACGGCTGATTATAATAGAAATGCGGAAATATATCAAATTATTTTGATATATTTCCGCATACACAATTTTAATTAAGCTGGTACTCATCCACCACTTTTCTCGCCACATCCGGATAGTTCGTAATAATTGCATCGAGTCCCATCTCACAGCAGCGCCGCATGTCTTCCTCATTATTGATCGTCCATACATGCACTAATATATTTCTCCGCCTGCAGTCCTCCAGATAATTTGGATAAAAAATTTTCGTCCACCCCGGATGCAGAGCATCTGCCCGCACAACATCCGCCACATAATCGACCGCATTTATAATTCCATCCGCATACAGTGCACCTGTTTTTAATTCCGGGCATTTTTCCTTCATACTGCGGATCGTATAATGATTGAATGAGGAAACTATGATACGATCCATCATATCATATTTTTTTGTCAGTTCTAAAACCTTATCTTCCATTCCCGGATAAAACGTGTTTCCAGTCTTCATTTCCACATTAATGGTGAGATCCGTCGGCTTTATCAACTGATAAACTTCCTCTAATGTTGGTATCTCTTCCTCTTTGTATTCTGGATGTAATTTATTAAAATTAAACTTTTTTAATTCATTATAGGTAAAGTCCTGTACACGTCCGGTTCCATCACTGACTCTGTCAAGTACTTCATCGTGTATCACAACCACTTCACCATCTTTCGTCAGATGCACATCCAGTTCGATCCCATCTGCTTTCATCTCAATGGCTTTTCGAAATGCATCCATTGTATTTTCCGGTGCATATCCACTTGCTCCACGGTGCGCCCATACTTTTATTTTTTTTGAATCCATAAATTTTTATCCCCCTTCTGTTTTGACACATTCTAATCCTGAATTTGTAATACTTCCATATGCTTACATTTCTTCCACATAGTGCACATAGTCAAAATTTCTGATCTCATCGATCAGTTCCGGTCTCATATTATAGTGATTGACTTCCAGAGTTACCACTAAAGATGAAAATTTACCCGGCAGTTTATTTTTGGTTGTCTCAACCGTCTCTGTTTTCACATTCCGGCTTCGCATCTCCTGTAAAAACAGCCCAATGCTCTTTCCATTTTCCAGTTCAAGATAAAGGTCAAATACTTTCGCATGTTTCTGTAAAAAAATGTCGATTTTATTCAGAAGGCGCAATACAACAACAATGAATACCAGCGTATAGACTGCACCTTCCACAAATCCGATTCCGATTGCCAGACCCACACAGGCACATGCCCAAAGTCCTGCTGCTGTGGTAAGCCCCCGGACTCTTTGTTTCTCCGTTACCAATATTGTGCCTACCCCCAGGAATCCTACCCCACTGATCACCTGTGCACCGAGCCGTGCAAGATCGGCTTTCTGGTCAAAATTCATCGACATATATTCACTGGTCAGCATTACCAAAGCGGATCCAAGGCACACTAATGCATGTGTCTTGATCCCGGCTCCGCGCCGTTTTAACCCACGGTCAATTCCTATCACAGTTCCCGTTAGGATTGCCAGCGCAAGGCGTCCGCAAATCGCTACGCTGTTCCATTCTGCCATTGCGTCAATAAAAGCTCTCCACATGATTTCACCTTCCCACTATTTTATCTCCAACGAATCTTTTTGTGCATCTTAGGATAAAGAAAAAGAGCAATTTAAAATTATCTTTCAAATTGCTCTTCTCCCCATTCTCACCTGCAATTACTTTGAATATAACCGAATCCTTTTTTCTTTAATTTTTCCGTAAAATCTGTAGTAAAATGCATGCAAAAAACATTCCTTCTTAAATCCGCCGGTATACATTCCTCCAGCTCCTCTAATGGGCAATGTGACCTGTGATCCGATGTAAATTCTGTTGTATCCTGATAGATCGTTGATATTTCCCTTTTATAAAATCTGTTTAATACATCTTTGGGAATCTCATACGAATCTCCACTGTAGTAAATCTTCTCTCCTGCAAATTCAATGATATAACCAAAGCAGGAAATATCATCCGCATGTTTCACAGAAACAGCCCAAACCTTCAGTCCCTCTGCGGTAAACAGACTGCTCTCCACAGGAATATAGATATCCGGGTCGATTCCCATCAATCCAAGCAGAATCCACAAAGACTTTTCCGGATAGATGACCGTCACTTTTTTCCCAAGTACATAATAACAATAGGAAATGATAGACGGAAGACTTCCCACGTGATCTGCATGCATATGTGTTACCATAATTGTGATACCGGCGTATTTCTTTAAGAGTTCTTTCTGATACAATTTCAAAAATACACTCTCCCCGCCATCGATCACATATAGCTGATCCTTGTTTGTAAAATAGGCACTTGTATTCCCGTACAACGGATTAAATGCCGAACCACATCCCAAAAAATTTAAATCCATACGCATCACTTCCGATAATTATTTTCTTTCAGGTAATCCACACAATGCTTTGTCCAGTCTGTCTGGATAATGTCAAATCCTTTATCTGCAAGCCATCCCCATCCTTTCGCAGGATCATCGGTCAGCGAAACGTCATCGCTATGCCCTGCTGCCAGTGGAACCCGGCTGGAATATAAAATCGCATTGCCCCAGAGAATCCGCCTCTTTTTCTTCTGCATTTCCAGATAAGATTCCTGGATCACCGGAGATGTTTCTTTTTCAAACACAATCTCTGCCCCTATATAATTGATGTTCATTTTTTCAATTTTATCAGAGGCAAGATCCTCTTCCATGAAAATTGGCATATAATCGATCGTTGGTGCATAAGCTTCAATTAATTTCAAAGATTGGTCAGAAGGATCACTCTTCATTAAAATCTGATCTTCCATTCCATGTTTCTTTACTGCTTTCATAACCGGTTCAATAATATTGATGCTTCTGTCAAGATTCAGTTTACATTTTCCTTTCAAATGCTCTAACACATCATCAAATGAATTTACCGGCAGAAATGTCTGCTGCAGATCGCCGTTACAGAGTCTCATCTGTCTGATCTCCCCGGCTGTATACCGTTCGATCCTGATATGTCTGTCAAGATGGCTCGGTTCCATTCCTGTGTGGAATACAAACAATTCGCCATCGATACTTTGAAACAGATCCATCTCTAAAATGTCTGCGCCCTCCTTGAGTGCAATATCAAAAGCCGCAATCGAGTTTGGCGGAATATTTCCCCCACTGGTTCCTCTGTGGGCGGCAACCAGAACACCTGTTTTTTTTCTTAATTCAATGATCGATTCCATTTAATTTTTACCCCCGTTTTTCTTTTTTGTAAAAAAAGATTTTATCTTTCCAAGTCCGTCATATCTGCCAAGCCAAAGTGCAATCGTAGAAATGATCATAAGCACTACCGTATAAACAAATGCCATTGCCTGTGCATCTATGGTCGCTGTCTCATCCGTTGCCAGCTTGATCACGATTCCAAGCGGCTGATAGGATGGATGATATAAAAATACGGATAAGTCATATTCTGATAAAAGTCCGTTAAAGTTCAATACAATGACAGATAATACGATTGGCATAATAATCGGAAGAATGACTTTCCTCATTGTATAGAGCGGTTTTGCGCCCATAACCTGTGCTGCCTCTTCCATATTTCCATCAAGTCCGACAAATCCGGCGCGGATCATTCGGTATGAAAACGGAATTTTAATAATAATGTATGCAAACAGCAGGATGATCGGCGTAGCAACCAATACCTTATCTGCCAGGAGCATTCTTGGCTCATCGTAGGTCAGCATCAAACCAAGTGCGATCATGGTTGATGGCAGCAGCCATGGGATCAGAATAAACGGTTCAAACAACTTGTCATATTTATGTTTTGCTTTTGTCACAATACGGGCAACCACAATACAGATCACAGCTACAACCAGTGCCGCCAGCAGAGAATACACAATACTTACCAGATACGGCTTATATGCAGTGGCTGAATGGAACAGTTTTTTGTAATTCTCCAGTGTAAAAGAATCTTTTCTGATCACACCTGTCTTGATCGTCAATCCATCTGTAAATGAAAATACAAGTACGTTGATGACCGGCAGCATGTAAATGATAAACATCACATAAGCTACAATATGTGCGATCACATTCATGACCGGATTTTCAATCTTTTGTTTTTCCATTTTGGCTTTTGTCTTTGAAACCGATATAAAATTGCCTTTTTTTTCAATTTTCTGCATGATTGCAAGAAGAATCGTCGTTGCAATTCCAAGGATGATTGCCAGCAGCGCTGCAATATCTCTCGATCCCGTCATATTGGCAAACGTCTTGATCATCGGGTTGATTGTCTGGAAATCCGGGCCACCAACGATCAAAGGTCCTGACATTGTGCTTAATGCTGCGATAAAAGTAAGCACTGTAATCGCAAAAATGGTAGGTTTCATTGTCGGCAGCACAATTTTAAATAAAATCGTACTCTGGGATGCCCCCATATTCTTCGCCGCCTCTATCGTATGATAATCCAGCCCTCGTATCGCATTTGTCAAAAACATCATATGATTTGATGTTCCCGAGAATGTCATAATAAAAAGTACAGCACCAAATCCGACAAACCAGTTCGGATCCAGACCTGGAAAAATATTGGTCAGCACTTTTGTCACGATTCCTGTTGAACCGTAAACGAACTTATATCCTGTAACCAAAACAACGCCGCTGTAGATCAGTGTTGACATAAATCCAAGACTTAATATTTTTGCCCCTTTGATGTCAAAGTATTCTGTAAACAGTACAACTAAAATACCGGATATATTTACGGTAATAATAGAAGCGATCGCCAGAACAAAGCTGTTCTTTAAACTCTTCATGGCCCTTGCTGATTTCATGATCTTGTCAATTGCTTCCAATGTGAAATGTCCGTCTTTTACAAATACCCTGGCAAGCAGATTTAAGTTTGGGAATACCAGAAATGTAATGATAAACCAGATTAATGCAATTTTAATAATAATGCCGGGAATATTGATTGTTCCATCCTGAATTTTTTGCTTGAGTTTATTCATAAAATATCCCTCCTAAAACTGCATGATATCCTGTGGGTTGATATAGAGGTCTATCTGTTCGTTTTCCTGATACAGCCTGCGTCCATCATTTTTTTCAAGATATTTAAGCTCCTGTCCATGACATTCCAGCACATACTTTGTCAGCAAACCACTAAATTCAGCTTCTTCCACTTTGCCTGTGAGTTTCACATAACCGGCTTTTTCTTCACTGATACATCTCTCAATTCTTACAAATCCAGTCTTGTTTGTATCTAAATTTGCACCCGACTGCGTATTGACCTCAGATAAAAGTTCACCCTTTAAGCGGTTGATATCACCGATAAAATCGCAGACAAACTCACTTTTTGATTCATTATAGATCTCATACGGCGTTCCAACCTGTTCTACATATCCATTGTTAAATACGGCGATCCGGTCGGAAAGCGTCAGCGCTTCTTCCTGGTCATGCGTAACATACAATGTTGTGATACCCAGCTCTTTCTGGAGACGTTTTAATTCCATTCTCATATCAATGCGGAGTTTTGCATCCAGATTGGATAGCGGCTCATCCAGGCAAAGAATCTTAGGCTCCAGAACGATTGCTCTTGCAAGCGCTACTCTCTGCTGCTGACCACCTGACAGATCCGACACATTTTTCTTTAACTGTGATTCCGTAATCTTGATCTTAGCTGCAACTTCATGTACTTTCTGATCGATCTCTGTCTTCGATGCTTTTTTTACTTTCATTCCAAACGCAATGTTGTCATAGACTGACATTGTCGGGAAAAGCGCATAGCTTTGGAACACCATGCCAATGTTTCTTTTTTCAACCGGAAGATTTGTAACGTCCTTGTCTCCTACATATACTTTTCCTTTTGACGGTGAGAGAAAGCCAACCAGCGCCCGCAGTGAGGTGGTCTTTCCACAACCGCTTGGTCCTAAGAAGGTGAAGAACTCACCTTCTTTAATATCCAGATTCAAGTTTTCAATCGCTACAAAATCCCCATACTTTATTTCAATATTTTCAAACTTTACCATGGTGTTCTCCTAACTTTGTTTAATGTCAGCTTCCTGTATTTTTAGTTTCTTCTATATTTACTGTACATACTCAAGCTCTGCTTTCTCTACCCATGCATCCACATTTTCTGCAATGAAACTCCAGTCAAGATCCTGCGGTTTCAAAGTCTCCATTAACTCTTTAATATCATCGGAAACCTGGGCTAATGCTTCTTTCTGACATGGAATCGTTCCATAATTATTAGACCAGTCAAGCTGAACATCAGAACTTCCAAGCCAGTTTAAAAATGCTACACAGGTATCATATTTCTTAGTGCCTGCTGAAATTGCAAGAGATTCTACCACATATGGCTCTCCAATGTCCGGTGTCATGATCTGGAATTTGTAATCACGGTCTTTCTGCTCTGTCAAAACGCCGGATGCCCAGTGCTCATCCATCGGATAGGTACCATCGATCACACTTCCGACTGCGTCTTCACCATCTGCAATGTTATGTGCATTACCTAAGAATTTTGCTGCGATCTCCCATCCCTCATCAGAAATGCCAAGATCTCCGTCCGGATCCTGATAACGGCTGATGATACTTGCAAATACCGTCTTTGCTGTTCCACCGCCTAAATTATGTAACTGATACAGTCCTTTGTATTCATCTTTCGTCAGATCTGTCCAGTCAGAAGGCATATTGTCATAGTCCGCATTTCCCATTAATACCAATGGTGTTGTTGTAACCGGGTAATAATATCCGTCCGGATCGATGAGGTCTGCATCTACTCCGTCCACCCAGTCCGGTTCCCATTTCTGAAGCAAACCGTTTGCTTTTAATTTTTCGTACTCAATATTGTTCAATCCAAATGTAACGTCACAAAGAGGATTATTTTTCTCTGCGATCATACGCTCGGTTACCTCGGATGCTCCTAATGCTACCACCTCAATATCGAATCCGGCTTCTTTCGCTTTCTCGATCAGATATGCATCACGACCTTCGGTTCCGCTGTTCGTGTATACAACAAGTTTTTCATTGGAAGATGAAGTATCCTCTTTCTGGGTATCTGCCGCATCGGTCTTGTCCTCCACAGCTGCGCCCATCTGATCTGCTGCCGTGCTGCCATTGTCTGCGCTGGTATTTCCACCGCCACAGCCTGCTAATGCTGCAACCCCCATTGCTGATACAAGTAATACTGATAAAAATCTTTTTTTCATTGTAAATTCCTCCCTCTCTTTTGTTTTTGTAATGTTATCATACTTCATATTTTGAAACGTGTCAATATTATTTTGTCCAATTTAACAATTTATTTTGTATTTTTTGATATTTTATTGTACTTTTTACATGTTTGTTTTTGCATGCTTTTTATTCGTCATTATACATTTTATCCATTATCCCCCTGTATTTTATTAGTTTTTTGTATTTTTCTCATATATCCGCCGGCATTTTATATCATAGTTTGTTTTTTGCAATACTTCTATCAAGTTTGTGTAAAATCCATGTAATTTTTATAACGTTATAATTTTCCTATGACTATTGACACATAAAATAATAGAATGCATACTCCGCGGATATTCTATTATCACAAACAAAAAAGGTGGAACATATCCAACATATGATTCCACCTTCCGATTCCATTTTCGCTTTACAGCTCCCGTATTTTATTTGTTAATTTCTTCATCAATCAGTTTCTGTGCACGGTTTAGAGATTCCTCTACCGGCAAGAATCCCATCAGTACATTCTCCACAGCCATTCCCACAATATTCAAAAACTTGATTTCATCAAATGCTTTGTCTGAATCCGCAGGAATTCTCCTCGTATGTGATTTGCTGAAACAGTCTTTTGATAATTCCAGCCAGGGAAACACATCTATGATATCGTATTTATTATATGTTTTCGCACATGGAGAAACGCTCCCAAGTGCTGCCATGCCAGACGCCGCCGGCTCTGTTGTGATCCATTTGATAAATGCAAATGCATCTTCTTTTCTGCGGCTGTTTTTGGAAATTCCAACTGTTCCTCCTCCATAAATCGGATTTTTTCCAGGAACCATTGCCACTCCTATATTTCCAACAACTTTTGAGCCTGCTCCTAAGATTTCCGATGCATAATTACTGAAATTGATCATCATTACAAGTTTGCCATCCGCAAAGTCTTTTGCAGATGTTTTCCACCAGTGGACCACCTTTTTATCTGTATATTGCTTGGCAGTCAGAAGTTCTTCTAATGCCTTTACGCCCGCTGTATCATTGATCACGACCATTCCATCTTTTCCATACAGATGATTTTTATGGCTGAACAGCCTTGTAAGAAATTCCGTCGCTGTGACACCCAGGTTTCCAAGTGTCAGATTTGAAAAATAATGTTCCTCCAGCCTGTCACTTGTTGCAAAAAACTCCGCAATTTTATTGTATTCTTCAAATGTCTTCGGAATTTTTAATTCCGCTTTATATTTCTCACTGTACAGTCTCTTAATAACTGTATTTTCAAACAGATCCTTTCTATAAAAAAGAAGCTGTGTACTCGGTGTGATCGGAAGCGCATACGCCTTGCCATGCACACGGGAATACTTATCTATCAATGCCGGTATGTACTCTTTATACACTTCATCAATATCCGGCGTCATATCGTCAAGCGGGACTAATATCCGTTCTGAAAGCAATGGCAGCCAGGTTACATCCATTCGGAATATATCGTAATAGTCCGAATTTTCAGCTTTCATAAACTGCTCATAAATATCATCATAAGAAAATACATCAAACTGTATCTGTGTTCCTGTCTCCTCTGTATACAGTTTTGCCAGTCCCTGCAGGATCATTGTCTCCGGGCTGTCAAGGGTCAGTATCCGTAAATGATCCGCCGGTGTTTTGTTTAAAGTGATCTGATTCCACTCACGAAATCCATCATTCTCACAGATCAGTTCTTTCTCTGCCCCATTTTCCTTTGAATCTCCGATAATTTTTTCCGCAGCCATTTTCCCGACCAGACCATAGTTTAACTCATATTTGCGGTAATCCTTTTCCGGGAGAGAAGTGATCGGCGACAATGTAAAAATCGGTGTCTGATTGCCTGCTGAAAAGTTTGTAACAACATTTCTTATCTTTTCTGCAAAACGGATATTCGTCGTTATGATTGCATCGTATTCATTTTCCTGCACAAGAGTATTGATGATTGCATGGGATACACGCCTGCTGTCTGTCGTGATATGGAAAAATTTTATTTTCTCCTGCGCAAGCATCTTGTAGAGACCTCTGCAGAACTCATTTTCATTGGAAAATTTTAAAGAATCTGTTACCACAAGAACATTATGATATCTGGCAGATATGACAGTTTCTGCAATCTGCCCCCCCGCTGATTCATAATCAAATCCAATATAGTCCAGATCATCGGTCGCTTTCCGCTCCACAAAGCACAACTTTTCAAATCCTGCATATGCCTCTTTGACTTCCTTTTCTCCCAGACAGGTGATCGACGCCACCCCCATCGCCATTACAGACTTTGCCCATTGGATCATACTGTATTCTGTTTGTCTGTTATCGTTTGTGATCAGAAGTTCCGCTGTGTATCCTCTCTTTTCTGCATAACTTTTCAGGCAGTAATAAAAATCCCTGTAATGTCTGCGTTCCATTGAAGGCACGATCACACAGATAATATTGCCGCTTCCCTTCCTGAGCATCTTAGCCCGCTCATTGATCGTATATCCAAGCTTTTTAGCAGCTTCTTCCACCGCCTTTATCTTCTCACTGCTGACATTTCCTTTTCCGTTCAATACATTGGATGCCGTTCCCTGTGATACGCCGGCCATCCTCGCAACATCTATAATGGTAGCCATGTATTTCTCCTTTTTATGCGCCGCTTTTCCTTATAACGTTATTATAAGTATTATACTATAGATGTTGTGGGTTTTTCTACAAAAAAATTACCTGTCTGATTCACTCTTATATCACGATCCCATTACAGTGATCGACCTCAATTTCTTCATACCTTCTACATGACCTAACGCCATCCAATGACAGACAGCCTTCCTCTGTCTCAAAAGCACCAGATTTTCTGGTTATGACCGGATTAATCATTGCAAACTGAAACGGACCGGCAGCCACCACAATGATGTTTTTCTTTACGCCGATCATCTTTGCCGCCGTTACGACCTGTTTATCTTTTTCTGTTGCATCCTCTGATTTTTCCCAGAAGCAGGGGATCGCGCATGATTTTCTTGGCACTCTCTGAATTCTGCTCCACCTGTTCTGAAACTCCCGCAACTGTCGCTGTCAGTTCCTCTACAACCGCAGCCTGATTGGTTGCACCGTCTGCAAGGT
>OHWC01001317.1_pt1 | contig 11104 bp, 11 predicted proteins | sample 1579541 | NCBI WGS metagenome assembly OHWC01 (sample SAMEA3882551, study PRJEB24775) | human gut metagenome | biome: human-associated habitat; feature: intestine environment; material: feces | place: Netherlands | collected 2009/2010
TGCCGTCCAGCACGCCGAGGTTGCAGTCGGAATCGTAGTATTTCTTGATAGCCATAATCGTTAGTCTCCTTTTACTTTTTCTGATTGGTTTATCTTCCGGTCTTGTATGCTCTGTTCTATCTTTCGCTCACCCTGAGCGGAAAAGCAATGTGATTTATGCCCGTCTTGCGCCCGGCGGGGGCAGCTGGACGGAGCGCACCTCCTGCGGCGGCTTCTGCATATGCTGGTGCATCCCGCCGCGCTCCAGTGCAGTAACGCCGGTGCGGCACTGCTCAAGGATGTTGTAACCCCCGAACATTTTTAAGAATGCGTCCAGCTTGTCCGGCCGACCGATGAGTTCAAACACCATGCTGTCCGGGGAAAGATCAATGATCTTTGCCTTGTAGATGCAGGCGATCTCCCGCAGCTCTGTGCGGTTGTGCACGTCCGATTCCACCTTGAGCAGCAGCAGCTCCCGCTCCAGCGCTTTTTCGCTGTCCAGCACGAACACCTGCCGGGTGACTTCCAGCCGCTCGGTCTGCAATACCAGCTGCTGCAAGGCCTTTTCATCGCTGGTAATGGTCACCGTGATGCGGCTGACTGCCGGGTCGTTGGTGGCGGACACCGTAAGGCTGTCGATATTGAAGCCGCGGCGGCAGAACAGGCTGGACACCCGGGCCAGAACGCCGCTCTGGTTGTCCACCAGCAGGCTGATGACCCTGCGCTGATTGGATTCCATGTCGCTGTGTCCTCCTTATTTCATGATGATGTCGTTGATGTCGCCGCCGCCGGGGATCATGGGCAGGACTTTTTCGTCCTTGTCGATCATGCACTCGATCCATGTCGGCCCCTTCTGCTTGAGGGCGTCGGCAAAAGCCTCCTGAAACTGGGCGAGGTTCTCGCAGTGGTAGCCCTTGAGGCCGAAGCCCTCGGCCAGCTTGACGAAGTTGGTCTTGCGGTGGGGGTCGGTCTGGGAAAAGCGCTTACCGTAGAAAGCGGTCTGCCACTGGCGCACCATGCCGAGCACCTGATTGTTGAAAATGACGGTGATGATGGGCAGCTCGTAGCTGACGGCAGTGCAGGCCTCGTTGAGGTTCATATGGAAGGAGCCGTCGCCAGTGAACATGACCACCCGCTGGTCACGGCCCAGTGCCATCTGTGCGCCGATGGCTGCACCGTAGCCGAAGCCCATGGTGCCCAGACCACCGCTGGTGATGAAGCCGCGGCTCTTGGCGTGGCGGATGTACTGCGCTGCCCACATCTGGTGCTGGCCCACGTCGGTGACATAGACGGCCTCGGGGCCGCACTGGTTGCAGACCTCGCCGATGACCTGATGGGGCATCAGTCGGGAGGCGTCGGACACCGGGTGGTAATCCTGCGCCTGCCACTCGTGGATCATCTTCATCCAGTCGGGGTGCTTTTTCTCTTCCACCAGCGGCAGCATGGCGTTCAGCACATAGGCGGCATCGCCCACGATGGACAGGTCCACGTCCACGTTTTTGCCCAGCTCGCTGGCGTCGATGTCGATCTGGATGATGGTCGCATTCTTGGCGAAGGTCTTGGGGTTCAGGGCCACACGGTCCGAGAAGCGGGTGCCCACCGCGATGAGGACGTCACAGTCCGCCACGGCCCGGTTCGAGGTGTAGCAGCCGTGCATACCCACCATGCCGATGTTCATCGGGTCGCCGTAGGGCACGACGCCTGCGGCCATCAGGGTATGGGTGGCAGGGATCTCCGCTTTTTTCAGCAGATCCCGCAGGGGCTGGCAGCTGGCCGCCGAGCGGACGCCGCCGCCGAAGTAGACCAGAGGCCGCTGGGCACCGTTGATGATGTCTGCCGCCCACTTGACCTGCTGCTCGTCGAATGTGACCACCGTGCGGATGGGTTCGGGCTTTTTCGGGGTGAACTCACACACCGCAGCGGTGATGTCCTTCGGGATGTCCACCAGCACCGGGCCTTTGCGGCCGCTCTGAGCGATGCGGAAGGCCGCGCGCATGGTGTCGGCGAGGTCTTCGACCCGGCGCACCGTGAAGTTGTGCTTGGTGATGGGCATCGTAATGCCCTCGATATAGGCCTCCTGAAAGCTGTCGCTGCCCAGACCCGCCGTGGTCACGTTGCCGGTGAAGGCCACCATCGGCACCGAGTCCATGTAAGCGGTGGCGATGCCGGTGACGAGGTTCGTTGCGCCCGGGCCGCTGGTGGCCAGCACCACGCCGGTGCGGCCCGTTGCGCGGGCGTAGCCGTCCGCCGCGTGGGACGCGCCCTGCTCGTGGGCCGTCAGCACATGGGTGATGCGGTCGGTATTTCTGTACAGCTCGTCGTAGAGGTTCAGCACTGCGCCGCCGGGGTAGCCGAAGATGGTGTCCACCCCCTGCTCACAGAGCACCTCCACAAAGATTTGAGAACCGTTCAACTGCATGGTGAGTTTCTCCTGTTCCGTTCCAATTTCCACTTTACACACTTTTTTCCCAACACGCTCAGAAGCTGTTTCCGTGAGCAGGGTGCGCCGGACGACGAGGGAGCTTGCCCGTGCAGCGCTTAGAGGAAAACGGCTTCTCCGGGGGCAGCACCTGATAAATAAAAGGTCTCTGTCCCCTTATCCAAGAGACAAAGACCCGGAATGAATCCAAAAGCTCTCTGCGGTACCACTCTCGTTGACGCAACTGCGCCCTCTCACGGACTTCCATCAAAGCCCTGCACGCTAACGGCTGCCACCGGCGCTGCTTAGCAGACGTCCCATAAATCGTCCTTCAGCAGGCTGCTCCGGGAGGATTTCGCGCATGGTCTGCCTGCTGCCTTGCATCCCCCGGCAGCTCTCTGAAAAGCAGGTATCCTGCGTTACTTTTTCCCATCTGTGCATTTGTTGGGTCAATTATACTATAAATCGGGCCGTTGTCAATCGACGATTTGTAACGTGAATCACGGCAAAGATGAAGATAATTAAACACCATCTTGCGCAGGAACTTACATCGCTGTATACTTTGGGAGTACTCGCTTAATTTTCAGGCTGCGGCCCGCACGCGAGCAAAAGCCTCTCCCCTTGGGAGAGGTGTCACCAAAGGTGACGGAGAGGGCAAGCCCGTCACAGCCGAGCCGCCGATGTGCCGGACTGCGCGGAGCGGGTTATCACATCTTCGCCACAAATCTATCACAGACACCCGGGTTTTGCACCCCAAACTCCGGCACAAATGCACGGCAAACCAACACTTTGACATTTTTTTAGGCCGCTGATTAGGCAAAACGCCGAAACAAATACCGTATCTTGACAATCTTGTGAAAATGAACTATACTAGGCTTATCGAGACAAGCCACGCAATAATTGTAGTGGTTTGCCGAAATAAAAATCATTTTTTATTGGAGGAATACCACTATGAAAATGTTCAAGAAACTCATGGCTGTTGCTCTGACTGCTGTTATGGCTGTCTCCATGCTGACCGGTTGCTCTTTCTCTGAGACCGCTAAGCAGAACGCTCTGGTCAAGGCTCTGAACAACGAAAACACCCAGACTGCTTATAAGTACAGCTCTGCAAACTATGAGTCTACCGGCAAGAAGATTTGGCAGAACGAGCTGGACGAGGGCAAGAAGATTGTAGCAACTACTCTGGACACCCTGAAGACCTACAAGGACGGCGAGACCAATTATGTTTATGTTGTCGTTAAGGTTCCTGAGGATGCCAAGAAGGTTGCAAGCTGGTCTGCTTCTACCGCAGGCACTGTCCATAAGGCGCTGCTGAACAATGTCAAGACTTCTGGCAATGGCACCAAGAAGAATGTTGACATTGATGTTTACTTCGACGACTACAAGGCTGAGGGCGCTGAGAAGTCCACTCACTACGCTATCGTTATTGCTAAGGCTGCTGAGGTCGCTGCCTAATCAGCGCATCTAACTAAGCTATTACAGGCACACGGCCTGTAATTGATAACCATTATGCCTGCGTCTCAAGTGCGTAATGATTATCTCACATAGTCTGAGGGCGAGGCTCCGCAAGGGGTCTCGCCCTTGGGCTTTTTATGGGGCAGAAGGGCTATTGACAAACGAAGGGCATCTGGCTATAATAAAACTGGATAATGAGATGCATTAAGCGGGTTCTGGGCTTACTGGAAAATACTGGAAGCTCCAAAAATGCGAAAATGTGCATTTTTGAAGCACCAAAAAGCACGGAAAATGCATTGGAATGGCCACAAAATGACGCTGAAACGCGATATATGAGATGAAGCATAAAAGCGTCGGAATACAACAGAATGCGACAGAAAGCGTCGGGTTCTCGGGCGCGCTGTGGTACAGGCTGGATCAATGGCTCTGGATAAGCGCATTTTGTCAAGCTGCTGTTGGTCTTGACAGCAGGGCACTCCTGTTTGCGAAATATCAGGCTTTACTCGTCTAGCGTGGGCCTGACCGGCACGCCAGTGGCTCCCACTTTGGGGGAGCTGGCGCGAAGCGCCTGAGAGGGCAAGGATGCTGGCGGAGAAATGCAAGCGCAGCGATAGTATCGCTCCGACAATGACTTCTGCTTATCGCTGCATAGCAATCCGGCTGTGACGGGCTTGCCCTCTCCGTCACCTTTGGTGACACCTCTCCCAAAGGGAGAGGCTTCTGGCCCGCCGGAAACGCTCTGCGGTATGCCCTAATAAAAAGGGCAGTGTGCGCTTGACAATCCGCGTGCTGACGTCTATAATAAAGATAAGGAAAGGCGCTGTCCGCACGGTGGTCAGCTTCCTCTTCCGATGTCATGATTTACAAGAAAAAATGACCGCCGGAGTTTGGTCGCTACGGGCGGTCATTTCTTTTTTGCTGCTATATGTCGTGCGAAATCCTCGCTTGACAATCTGCGTGCTGACGTCTATAATAAAGATAAGGAAAGGTGTTGTCCACACAATGGTCAGCAGTAAACTGACGATGAAGGCCAGAAGTGCAAAGACCTCAGCAAGAGTCATGTGGCATCCCCCTTTTACTTGATGTGCATCGGGAGGAAAACTTCAAAAAGCGCCCTCCCATGCTCATCACAAAAAGAAATGACCGCCACCGTTGGAAGCTGTGGGCGGTCATTTCTTTTTGTCGTTATTGCCATTATCGTGCGAAATTCGCCATGCAATGTCAAAAGTGACATGCACGACCTGAGCCAACAACATCAGTAGACTGACGATGAGGGCCAGAAGTGCGAAAACTTCAGCAAGAGTCATGTGGCATCCCCCCTTACTCGATGAGCATCGGGAGGAAAACTTCAAAAAGCGCCCTCCCATGCTCATTTCGTTCCAAAGAACGATGTAGCAAAGCCGGGAGGAGCATAGCCGCCTGCGTTTGACGAAACAGCGCCTTTCCTGCAAACAAAGATACCACAAAAACCGACAGAAAGCAATCTTTTTCCCTATTGACAGGCGGGAAGAATATTTTGTATAATACGGTCATAGAAATACTCGCTCGAACGAGCGGGTAAAAATGAAGACAGCTGCGGAACAGGAAAACGCAGCTGTCTTTTTTATCGCAATTTTCAAAAATAGTGCCTATCAAAATAGCATATTTGCGATATGCAGTTTGCGGATGTTGCTTATGCATTAAAAACGCAAACTGCTATACTTCGGAAAGGAATCAAAACTATGGGAATCGTAGTCATCGGCGCAGTTTTTGTGGACATCAAGGGCTATCCTCTCTCCACCTACATCCCCGGCGGACGGAACGCCGGGCGGATGGAGCAGGTGCACGGCGGCGTGAGCCGGAACGTGGCGGAGGACATTGCCAACGTGGAGCTGCGCCCCACCTTCGTGAGCCTTGTGGATGACAGCGGCATGGGGCAGGACGTCATCGACAAGCTGGACAACCACAAGGTCAACACCCGATACATCCAGAAAGTCCCCGACGGCATGGGCACATGGCTGGCCATCTTCGACAACGACGGCGACGTCCACGCGGCCATCTCCAAGCGGCCCGACACCACCCCTCTGACCACCCTGCTGAAAGAGAAGGGCGACGAGATCTTCCGGGACTGCGACAGCATCGCCATCGAGCTGGACCTCGAGAAAGAGACCGTCAAGCAGGTGCTCCACTACGCCAAGAAGTATAAAAAGAAGGTCTTTGCCGCCGTCTCCAACATGAGCATCGCCATGGAGCGCCGCGACTATCTGCAGCAGATCGACTGCTTCGTCTGCAACCAGCAGGAGGCCGGGCTGCTCTTCTCGGACGACTACGGCCACCTCTCCCCCACCCAGATGGCTCAGGTGCTGGCCCGGAACGTCCACAGCGCCAACATGACCAGCATGGTGGTGACGATGGGCGGTCTGGGAGCCGTCTACGCCCAGCACGACGGGGCCTGCGGCGTCGTGCCCGCCAAGAAGGTGGACGTCATCGACACCACCGGCGCAGGCGATGCCTTCTTTGCGGGGACGGTCATCGGCCTGACCTACGGCAAGAATCTGGCCCAGTCCTGCGAGATCGGCAGCCGCCTCGCCGCCTCGGTCATCTGCATCACTGAAAATGTCTGCCCCCGCTTCCGCCCGCTGGAATTCGGGCTGGATGTACCGGTGGTGGACTGACGCTGCCTCCCTCTGAGCACAGGAGCTTCTGCTTCTGTGCTCATTTTTTGATACGACCCTTCGATTCCTTCGATGGGTCTTCTGCTTCTTATCGAAAAATCGGTTGAATCCCCTCCCCGGCTGTGATACACTGGGGGTATTGAATTTGTGAAAAGAGGAAAATCCAATGAATCAAAAACAGCACAAGCGGAGCGCCTTTTCGGGCAAGATCGGATTCGTTCTCTCCGCTGCAGGCGCGTCGGTGGGCCTCGGCAACATCTGGCGCTTCCCCTATCTTGCGGCCAAGTACGGCGGCGGCATCTTCCTGCTCATCTACATCATCCTCGCCTTCACCTTCGGCTACACCATGATCGTGGCCGAGACGGCGCTGGGCCGGATGACCAAAAAAAGCCCGGTGGGCGCGTTCGCCTCCTTCGGCAAAAAGGGCGGGCTTTCCTTCGGCGGCTGGATCAACGCCATCATCCCCATCCTCATCGTCCCCTACTACTCGGTCATCGGCGGCTGGGTCATCCGGTATCTGGCCGACTACATCGGCGGCCACGGCAGCGAGCTGGCGGCGGACGGCTATTTCTCCGCCTTCATTTCCAGCGGTCCGTCGGCGGAGATCTGCTTCGCCATCTTTACCGTCTTTACCCTCTCCATCATCTTTGCGGGCGTGCGCAACGGCGTAGAGCGGGTGTCCAAGGTGATGATGCCCATTCTTGTGGTGCTCTCCGTCGTCATCGCAGGCTACTCCGTCACCCGCCCGGGCGCGCTGGAGGGTGTGAAATACTTCCTCGTGCCCAACATCGCCAACTTCTCGTGGATGACCGTCGTGACCGCAATGGGGCAGATGTTCTACTCCCTCTCCATCGCTATGGGCATCCTCGTCACCTTCGGCTCCTATATGAAGAAGGACGTCTCCATCGAGGAGTCCACCGAAAACGTGGAGGTCTTTGATACCGCCATCGCCATCATGGCGGGCCTGATGATCATTCCGGCGGTCTTCTCCTTCTCCGGCGGCGACCCGGACACCCTGCAGGCCGGCCCGGCCCTCATGTTCATCACCATCCCCAAGGTGTTCGAGAGCATGGGCCTCGGCACAGTGGTGGGCATCCTCTTCTTTACGCTGGTTCTTTTCGCCGCTGTCACCAGCTCCATCGCCCTGACCGAGAGCGCCGTCTCCACCTTTGAGGACGAGCTGGGCTGGGACCGTAAACAGGCCACCATCCTCATCGGCATCATCATGCTGGTGCTGGGCAGTCTGTCGGCTCTGGGTTACGGCCCGCTGGCCCGATTCACGGTCTTCGGGATGCAGTTCCTCGACTTCTTCGACTTCCTCACCAACTCCGTCATGATGCCCATTGCGGCCATCACCACCTGCCTGCTGGTGTCCCGGGTCATCGGTGTGGAGAAGATCGAAGAGGAGGTCACGCTGGACGGCAAGCCCTTCCGCCGCAGACGCATCTTCAACTTTATGATAAAGTATCTCTGCCCCATCTTCGCGGCCATCATCCTTGTCAGCTCGGTGGCCAACGCCCTCGGCGTCATCTCCATGTAAACAGCAAAAACAAAGCGCTGGAAGCGGTCTAAAGGCTTCCATCGCTTTTTCTTTATGCTTGCAGGAGACTTTTTATCTCGTCCAAGTTCTTTGCAAAGCAGATGCCCTTCTGCCGCGCGGGGCTGGACAGGCCTGTCTCGACCATATGGGCCAGCAGGGCCTTCAGTCCGGCGTAGTAATCGTCGAGGTCGTAGAGGATGCAGGGCGCGTCGAGATGGCCCAGCGAGACCTTGGACATCACCTCGGCGATCTCTTCCAGCGTGCCGGTGCCGCCCGGAAAGGCGATAAAGGCGTCGCCCAGCTCGATCATCCGGGTCTTCCGCTCGGTCATGTCCTTCGTGACGATGAGCTTTGTCAGGCCGTCGTACTGCACCTCCGAGTCGATGAAGAACTGCGGCTCTACCCCGGTCACTTCGCCGCCCGCCGTCAGGACGCTGTGGGCGAGGCGACCCATCAGGCCGCTGCGGGAGCCACCATAGACCAGAGCGTTCCCGCTCTCGCCGATCCACCGGCCCAGCTCCTCGACGGCCTGCTTCAGGGCCGGGTCATTGCCCTCGTTCGCCCCCAGATAGACTGTGATATTCATTCCCTTTTCTCCCCTCATCTTGCCCATGTCATTTCCTGATCCGGGCCGCTGTAGTCAAATCTGCCGTCGTTCTTTTCTTCCAGCGCCTTTATCATGTGGTAAGCGAACTCATTGTAGGGCGTCGGGATGCCAAGCTCCCTGCCCATCCGGATGAGTGCGCCCGAGAACATATCGATCTCGGTGTGGCGTCCGGCGTCCAGGTCCTGCAAGGTCGAATAGCGGGCCGATGGCTTGACGGCACAGCCCTCTTGGGCCAGACGCTCACCGCGCCAGCCCCAAGGACCGCAACTTTTCTGATGTCCATGATCTTCTACCTCACTGAACTTTTCCAGCCTTTATCATGAAGCTATTATACCACGCTTTCCCCTTCCGGAAAAGCTCGTTGTGTTTTATTTTTGAACGTCAAAAATCTTTGACTTTTATCGAAAAGTTATAACAAAAGTGTAGAATCTCTCCGGCAAATAGAATCTTTGCCCAAAAAGGGCTTGATTTTTTTCGAAAACGGACTAGAATATCTTTTTGCAGAAGGGCCTTGCCTGTACGGTCCTCCCGCAAAACTATTTTTAAATATGAGGAGATTTTTCATATGAAACTCAAGAATGTTGCTGTTACCGTTGCTGCTCTGGTCCTTGCTGTCAGCATGACTGCCTGCGGCAGCTCTTCTTCTACCGCTGCTTCCACCTCTGAGGCTGCTTCTGCTCAGTCCGAGACCTCCGCTTCCTCCGCTGTCGCTGAGGAGAACAGCGCTTCCTCCGAGGCTGCAAGCGAGGCTGCATCTTCTGAGGCCGCATCCGAGGTCTCCAGCGAGGCTGCATCTTCTGAGGCTGCTTCCTCTGAGGTCGCTTCTTCTACTGCCGCCTGATTTTTCGCAAAAAATGGGCCGCAGCCTTTCCCCTCGCGGGGTGAGCTGCGGCCCATTTTATTTTACACGAAGTCTTCCCGCATGGGGGTGAAGATGTCCAGCAGGATGCCAGACTCAGTGCAGACACAGCCGTGCTCCACGCCGTCCTCCTTCAGGATGGTATCACCGGCCCGCACGGTGTGAGTCACGCCGTCCACCGTGAACTCGAACGCACCCGACACCACATAGGTGATCTGGGTGTGGGGGTGATGGTGGAGTGCGCCCACAGCCCCCTTCTCGAAGGTGTTCTCCACGCACATCAGGCCGTCGGTATAGGCCAGCACCCGGCGGGTGACGCCCTCGCCTGCCGCCTGCGGCAGGGCCTCTGCATGGTAGACCCAGCGCTGTTTCTTCTCGGGAAGCTTCATATCCATTCCTCGTTTTCCGCCGCCAGACAGCGGCTTTTTCTTTTATTATAGCGGCCTTGGGGCTGGATTACAAGCTTGATTTGAGCGGGTGGCGCAGGATGGTCTTCCGCTTTTCGGGCGCAGTGCGGTTGGGGTCGGAGAGATAGATTTCGTGGTGGAAGCGGGTATCCGAAAAGTCCACCGCATACCCCTGCTCTGCTGCGAACGCATCCATCCGGGCCAGCGTCTCCGGCTCATCGTCATAGAGGCCGAGGTGCAGGCACTGAACGCAGAGACCCTCATCATAGGTAAGATATTCCACCTTCGAGAAGTCCTGTTTCTTCTTGGCCGACACCTCCCTGACAGCCCAGTCAAACTCTTTCCGGGTCACGAACTCCGGCAGACGGAGCAGAGACGTCCAGCGGAAGTTTTTCTTTCCGGCACTGGTCTGCTCCCACAGCCCTTCCAGCGGGGGCACCACAAAGTCAAAATAGCCCTCCATCCGATAGCTGCCCTTTTTGTTCATCTTGATGGTGTAGAGGAGACCGTACAACAGCTCAACGGCCGCCTTGTACTCGCCTGCGGGGTCGTTGGGGTCGCCCTGTCCCCGCACTGCGGCAAAAGTCATGGCTGGCACGGTGACAAACTGCGGCTCACGAGGTGGTTGGTAGAGTGCCTTATATTCCTTCTTATAATCAAACGCCATCGTCGTTGACCTCCTCTGCCTGTCCAGCAGCTCCTTCAGCAGGGCATCCGACAGCTCCCTGTCAGCCCTAACCAAGTTCCAGTGCTGCTTGTTCTTTCATCTCCAGTATATCACAACAACCAATCTTTGTAAACCATAAAGTTGTGCTATGCGCCGCAAAAAATTCCTCTGCCTTTCCAGACAGAGGATCCATACAAAAAAAGTCCTTCCCACTCTCCGGAATGGGAAGGACTTTATAAGTGCTTAGTTCGCCTTAGAACTGACGTTCAAGGACAAAATCACTCAATGATCTTGCCGACGACGCCAGAACCAACGGTACGGCCACCCTCACGGATAGCGAAACGCAGGCCCTCTTCCATAGCAACAGGGGTCAGCAGCTCAACGTGCATCATGACGTTATCGCCGGGCATGCACATCTCGGTGCCTTCGGGCAGGGTGATGATGCCGGTCACGTCAGTGGTACGGAAGTAGAACTGAGGACGATAGTTGGAGAAGAACGGGGTGTGACGGCCGCCTT
>OHWC01001320.1_pt1 | contig 11082 bp, 10 predicted proteins | sample 1579541 | NCBI WGS metagenome assembly OHWC01 (sample SAMEA3882551, study PRJEB24775) | human gut metagenome | biome: human-associated habitat; feature: intestine environment; material: feces | place: Netherlands | collected 2009/2010
ATTGATCTCCCAAAACACGCCGTTGATGTCGTCATCGAAATCAAACTGGCGTCCCTCGACAACGGTTAGCGAGCCGTCGGCCTCGACCGTGGCACCGATATAGGTTTGGGTCATGGAGTAGCCGTCGGCGTGCGCGGCGGCAGGCAGCAACAACAACGCAAGCGCAACGAGTACGCAGACGGAAGCAAATCGCGCAAACAGGCGGCGCTGCCGGCTGACTTTGGCGGCGAGGGTGTTCATAGGCACATCCTTTATCTGTGGTATCAACAGCGTTATTGTCCCACGTTTGCGAGCGTACGACACGACCGTCTAGGTAAGCGGGGCGTCAATTGGGACAAAAGTCACGCCCGCGCCCGGCACCTGGGGACGTTCCTTATCTGCCGGCAATCTGGGACGCTCCTTGGCATAGCCCGCTCCGGCAATAGACACCACTTCATAGCTCCGTCACAGGTGTAGCGGCTTTGTGTGGGCGCGGCGTGAGCCGATTAAGCCGGCGAGCGAGGGGCATAAAGCAGTTGAGCGAAAACGGTTTGCCCCTTTGCCGTTCGCTTGAGGATCATGTCCCCCTTTTCCGCGGAGACCCCGGCAGTTGCGAAGAGCTGCCGGGGTTTCTGTCGTTTGAGGGGTTGGCTGGCGGGCGCGATCGAGCTGTCGAGTCGGTGCCTCCCCCACCTCCCGCGCTATACTCGTCCGCATGGACATCAACGCATGCAACATAGCAACACACTCCGCGGATGCACCGGCAACGGCAGAGCCCACCCCCGTCGTGGGCCGTTTTGCCCCGTCACCCTCGGGCCGCATGCACCTGGGCAACGTATTCAGCTGCCTGTGCTCGTGGCTTTCGGCCCGCAGCCAGAGCGGCAGCATCGTGTTGCGCATCGAGGACCTAGACGATCGCTGCAAGCGCCCGGAACTTGCCGCTCAACTGATTGACGACCTGGCCTGGCTAGGGCTCGAGTGGGACGAAGGCCCCTACTACCAGCACGATCGCCTTGACCTGTACGAGAGCGCCTTGCACCAGCTACAAGACGCCGGCCTCACCTATCCCTGCTTTTGCACGCGCGCCGAACTCCACGCCGCGAGTGCGCCGCACGCCAGCGACGGCACGCCCATCTACCGCGGCGCCTGCAGAGGCCTTTCTGCCGAGGAGGTTGCCCGCCGCAGCGCCCTGCGCGCCCCGGCCACACGCCTGCGCGTGCCCACCGTCGACGACCTCGCAGACGACGTGATCGAATTCGTTGACCGCACGTACGGAGCCCAATGCGAGGCACTCGCCACCGAGTGCGGCGACTTTTTGGTGCGCCGCAGCGACGGCGTTTTTGCCTACCAGTTAGCCGTGGTAGTCGACGACGCTGCCATGGGCGTCACCGAGGTCGTGCGCGGATGCGATCTGCTGGGCTCCACGCCCCGCCAAATCTACCTGCAGCATCTGCTGGGACTGCCCACACCGCGCTACGCACATATTCCGCTGCTCATGTCACCGGACGGCCGCCGCCTATCCAAGCGAGACCGCGATCTGGACCTGGGCGAGCTACGCGCACGCTTTGGCACGCCCGGGGCGCTGCTGGGATGGCTCGCCGGGCAAACAGGCATCGCGCCAGACACCACGCCGCGCTCTGCCGAACAGCTGGTCGAGCACTTTAGCTGGGATGTCATCCGCGCGCATCGCGAGAACATCGTTATGGATGAAAGGACAGGCATGCAACAGACGGCAGCCCACCCTGACGACCACCTCGATAGCGACATTGCCAAAGCATCAACAACTCATCTTTCACCAGAGGGGTTCGATGCGTTTTGCGAAATACTTGACTCCCCCACGCCAGAAGCTACGAAAACGTTACTCGAGCGCAAGTCAGCTTGGGAGTAAATCCCTTAGCGAATCGGTTTTGGTTCGCTACGAAGCTCATGCGTCCGCACCCCTACGCAACATCCCAGGGCTGGAGTTCGTCGCCCAGGCGAACGATGCAGTCGTAGAGCACGGTATGGCGCTCGGCCGGGTTGACATCCCGATGAAAATGCCCGTAGTACCAGCGCTTGTAGTCCAGACGGTCCTCCAGCTCGTCAAAAAACGTGGTGAGTCGATCGACATCGGGATAATTCCAGCCGGGCGCCGGATAGAGCGTGGGCGACAACATGCGCGTGGAGCAGGTGTGGGTGATCACGTAGTCGACCTTCCAGCCCACGCTGTCGAGCTTTGTCCGCGCCTCCTCAAAGTTGCGCTCGTCCGGCAACTCCTGCGGCCACCAGCTGGAATACGGAATGCGGTATTCCTTGTCCACGCTCGTGGCGCCGCCCATGGTAAGGATCGTTGAGCCGTCGAGTTCAAAAACCTCGCCGCGCGTCAGGCGCCGTATGGGCGAGGTATCCGACAGGCGCTGCGTCAGCCCACCGTGCCACAGCTCCATGGGACGCTCCGCCCAGTGATCGAAGCGCTCGTGGTTGCCGTCGACGAACAGCACGGTATAGGGGTGCGACTCCAGCCAGGCGATATCGGTGCACTCCTCGGCAGAAAAATCCCAGGGAAAGCCAAAGTCGCCGGCGACGATGAGATAGTCGTCACTCGTCAGACTATCCCCAAGATCCCAGTCGCGCAGCTTTTGCATGTCGAGGCCGCTGTGAATATCGCCCGTCACATAGACCGTCATCGGATTACCACTTCCCTGCAAGTCGCTAGCCCACATTCTGCACGATTACTAAGCTAACCGTTCCAGCCCTTCCATCCCTTAAGGCTTACCCTTCGTTCTTCCATCCAAACGGGTCAAGCACCCAAAAAACCAGATCGAGCACGCCGCCGGTCATCATGGCACCGGCAAGGGCCATGCAAACGTGCAGAGAGCTGGCGCTTCGAAGCATGTCGAACGGCCCCAGAACAGCCAGCAGCGCGACCGCTGCGCCGGCAAGGCACAGCACGAGGCACGGCCCCGCGTCCTTGACGCATTTCTTTGCGAGATGCTTGGTGTTATCGCTCATTGGTATCGAACTCCTTAGAGGATTGTTGTTCAGACTCTTGCCGCCGCGACAGGGTGAGCGGCAGGTTAAGTGTCACATGTCGTGCGGACACGTGCGGACACCGCCGAGTTACCCTACATTTTTAAGATTTTGATATGTTGTTGGGTAACTACTCAGAAGGGAGACATCGTGTCCGTCTTAGAAGATGTCCTGGAAGAGGAATACGCACGTTCGAGGCGCCTCCTCAACCTCATGGAGCAGGAGATTTGCCTCCTTCCAAAGGGCAGCATCCGCATGCGAAACATAAAGGGCCACGAATACTGTTATCTCAACTATCGAGTTGGCGACAAGGTCAAAAGTGACTATGTCCCTGCTAAAGAGGTTGATGTGCTGCGAGCCAAAATCGAACGACGAAGGGCTCTTGCGGCCGCCATCAGAGAACAGAAGCAATCTCAAAAGCAAATCATACGTGCGTTGGGGAGGGTGCCGAATGTTGACTGAGCAGCAACGAGCCTTCTTAAAAGTACTCGACCTAGTCGAGGAAGCAGGGTGCATCGATCACGTTATCCTCATCGGGTCCTGGGCGGAATTTGCCTACAGGCAGGCAATCTCGCTGCCAAAGTGTCCATAAACCCACAGAACACCCTAAGCTCAAAGCCTACCCATCAAGAAGTCGACTGCAGAGACGATTTTGATGCCGTCGATGTCGGTCGGATGGCTCCCCCGGCGAACGATAATGATCTTCTCATAACCACCGGTGATCTTCTCGAGCGACCTGAGCTCAAATGGACGCAGCTCGCGCTTGCGCGTCGCCTCCTCGTCAGTCGACTCTGTAACTTGGATGTCACGAAAGGCAATCAGCTTCTCGAGATATCTCGATTTTCAAGAACCGTACAGCCGTTCATCACTCGCCCCAATTTGCAAGTTTTTCTCATGGGATGATAAGAACTTGCGATTCTTGCAAGTTTTTCTCACGTTATGGCACGATCTTGCATGCTCACCGCGGTCCATTTGCAGCCGGATTCTAATGAGGCAGCAGCCAGCAGCAGGCAACGTAATTGACGGCACAGACCGGCTCTTCGTAGTCACCCCTCCAGAGGCGCTAGACGAACTGTCGTGAAGCATCTCGTTTACAAAAGGAGAGTCGGAGAGTTCAAGAACGCAAGGCTAGTCTCTTTGGTAAAGATGGGGATGTTGGTAAGCGGGCGAATAAGAGACTGCTTAAGCATCGGAAAATGTAGGGTGAGTTATTTCATAAAACATGGCAGCCGTATGGCGAAGTGGGAATCCTAAAGGGAGGCGCGACAAGGCACGACTCAAATGTCGCAACTGCGAATGCGGGCGCACTAACACGCTCGCGGCGGAATAGATATCGACGATGAAGGCCAACGCCGGCGCGCACTCCAGCACCTCGCCAACATAGAACAAAACCAAGTTCGAGCTCACTCACTTCAGCAGAGCGACGGCAAGGTGACCTATTTTATTAATGCAACTCGATCAAATAATCAATGCCCAAAAGAAGTAGAACCTCAGTATAGAATTGCCTACCGACGTTCTTTCTCGACCAACAGTTGACAAAACTCGCCGACATCCATCAGCCAGTTTTGCTGTTCAGTGGTATATGAGCCAAATACAGGACGAGGCACAACCAGTTGAAGATTATGTTCACGCATCGAGTCTGTATATTCGGTGCTCACCGCCACATCGAGCGTGATTAAATGCTTATTCTCAATTCTGTTCGCCTCTTCCAATACTTGACGCCAGCGTTCTTTTACAGTCGTCTTTGCACCAAGCATAGTCAGTTTTTCGACAGGATATAGCGGATTTTTATAGGCATCAATCGACGGCATAATGAAATCCGGCCTTGATTTGCCCTCAGTATACGGCTGAGCAGAATAGCTTATGCCCCATCCCTTAAACAAGTACTCAAGCTGATGCTCGAACGCAGTCCCCGCACGCGATTTCCTTCGCTGGAAAGCCGACATCGTAGTCCGCAACACGCCATCAACATCTAGGTCGTTCCCTAAATAGGGAGCCAAATCACGCTCAAGGAGATGCCTCTCGAAGACCTTAAAAAGAACTTCTTCTCGCTCATAACAATCAAGAAGGCACTTATCGGGTTCGTTTATCCAATCAAGCTCACCCAAAGTCGAAATTGAATACCTCGTAAATTCAATCCCTTTGGGGAAAGAGTCTCCGAACTTATCGACCATTTCGTCCAAATACGCAACAGCCGATGTGGGAAGCGAAACCTCGATGCCGATCGCTTCAAGAATAGACGCGGCGATTGCATCTATGCGCCTATCATCCGCAGTTGATCGCGAAAAGCCGCTATCTTCAACATCGTTCAAGCCGAAAAGCCATCTTAATTGGCACTCGGCATTTGATCCTTGTCTAGCAAATACAATCAGAAGACCATGCTCGTCTGAAGGTGCAATGACCATCAGGTCACCGATTCTCGAGGCTCGTATCGCTTCGCTATAGTTGTAATAAAGCCTGTATTCTGTCCTAGTCGGATGCTTCCTGCGCGCGTCGTACCAAGTCGTAAACCCGTGATCAAACAAAGGGTCTGCATCGTCGCAAAGAAATACGAAGGTCGTCGGTATATTTCTTATATCATCGTCGCCAAACAGGGAACGGAGCTCCGCAGTTCCGTTGAATTCATGCTGGTTGCTGCGTTTTCTATCAATATCAACAGCAACGAGTTTCTTCGCAACCGCGCCGTCAAAATAGCTACTCAGAACTCCGTAGTCCATCGAAATACGCTCCCATCATCAGCTTGGCCACTGCTCGCACAGCCGGTACGGTGACAGAATTACCAAATTGATGATATGCCTGCGTATCCGAAACCGGAATAATGAATTGATCGGGGAACCCTTGAAGTCGGGCACATTCACGCGGAGTCAGCTTGCGAGGGTTCTTCCCCTCGCTGCGTGAAACAAGAATCTCACTTCCGTCCTTGTGATAGCGTGCTGAAAGCGTCCTTGTCGTGTCATTGGGGCCAACCGTGCTATAGCCAAAGCCATTGCCTGCCGCCTGATGCTTTTCCTTATATGCACGCAAATAAGCCCACAGTTTGTCGGAAAGAACGTATCGATCATCAGGAGCATCTTCAAGAATCTCCCCGACGGTGTGTCCACCGCCCCCAAGCTCTAGTTGGTCCCAATCAAAATTAGTTTTTTTCTTAAAGCCAACAATGTAAATGCGCTCACGATGCTGGCAAGTCCAATTCTTGCTATCAAGAACCTTGTAGTGCACATCGTAACCAAGCTCGTCCTTAAGGGTCTGCATAATAATCCTGAAGGTCTTGCCGCGATCGTGACTCGTTAGGTTTTTAACGTTTTCCAGCAGGAAAGCATCAGGTTTTTTGTCGCGAATAATACGAGCTACTTCGAAAAATAATGTCCCCTGCGTCTTGTCTTCAAAGCCAGTAGCACGTCCCATCGATTTTTTCTTTGAAACGCCCGCGAGCGAGAATGGCTGGCACGGAAATCCCGCCAATAAAACGTTAAATTTTGGAATGTCGTCCGAACGAACGTCATGAATGTCCCCAGCTGGCTGATCACCGTAATTCATGCGGTACGTCTTCTGTGCATATTTATCCCACTCACAAGAAAAAACGCACTTGCCACCAAGTTCTTGGAACGGCAAGCGAATACCACCGATACCAGCAAATAGGTCAATGTAAGTGAAAGGAGCGTCCTCCCGATCACCCTGCGCAAAGGGCGCCTGATAACCTAGGGAGCGTATAAACGTGAGCTCCGTAGCAGATGGACTGGTCTCGCCAGTCTCCCAACGCCGGACGGCTCTATCACCATTAGGTCCCATGCCAAGAGCGGCGGCGAACTCCTTCTGAGTCAGCGCGAGCTCCTTGCGTTTGGCAGTTATCTCTTCCCTAGCGTCTTTCATGCTATCCAATCGGAACAAACTACGGACGAACTGTCCGCTAATTGACACAGCGTTATCAAGATTAAACGCGATTCATGGCAGTTGCAACACTTTGTTGCAACGCCTTTCAACGGTAACTTAGATTAACGTGTCGCACGGACAAACAATTGCCCCAACTTGCAACTAGCCAACATCAGGCCTGCGTATTCAGTCACAACCTAGAGCTATCAGCAAAGGCGCCATTAACTCGCGTCGTTTGGCGGTTTTAGAGTTCTCTTCTACAAGATCCTTCAGCCGCTGTGTATCGAGCCCACGCCCAAGCGCGTCGTGATAGGCATCGATGATTAATGAAGGATCCTCGCAATCGAGACAAAGATCGACAAGCGTGCGCTCGGGTTTGGTTACCGGCAGGCCGTCGAGCCAAACGATATCCTGCTCAGCAATCTCGCGCTTTGCAAAAGAAAGGGATTCGTTTCTTGTATTGATGCGCATGGATGCGGTCATTCTGTAGGGGGACAGATAGAAATCGCCCATTTGCTGTAGGTTCGCCGCAGTCGTACCGCTCACGGCAATGCCATCCCACTGGCGCTTTCTCTCCCACGCGCAAAGGGAAGGATTGGTGAGCTTCCAAAAAGCGTTGAGCTCGTCGGTGTCTCGGCGCTGTGTTCCAGCCATCCGGTAGGCGCCGTGGCATATCCGCTCAAGACGACCCGCACGGCATGAGTGTGCCAGCGCATCTCGAGAGATGTCCATGCGAGCCGCCTGAGCTGTGGTGAACACGCCCTCGCTCTCGGAAAGCTCGCTTATCGCCGCTATGTTGCTAAAGTACTTCATGTTGCAATTGTAGGATGTTTTCATACTTTTGCAACGTAATTTTGATCCGTGCGATCCATACACCTTGCTTATCTCATTTCTGACGCCAGCTTGATACCGGCCCACCATCTCCCGCCATCGAGGTCTAATACTTTTTCCCACCGCCACCCAAAAAATCATCCAACATTAATCTTGGCTCAAGAATCGCTTAATCTATAACCTGCACTATAGAGTTCGACCAAGGGCGGGGCGGCGCCGCGCAACGCAGGCCGCCGAACGCAACGCTCGCGCCCGGGCAGATCGCCCGGCGTCGCGCCCATCGAACGAAAGGAACAGGTCATGGACGACCTCGAAAAAGTTGAAACCATCCGCACCAAGTGCAACGTGAGCTACACCGATGCCAAGGCCGCGCTCGACGCCGCCGACGGCAACGTCTTGGATGCCATCATTTGGCTCGAGTCGCAAGGCAAGACCCAGACCACGTCGGCGCACGCCGCCACCGAGTCCGCGCCAGTCGATGAGCCCTCAGCCGAGATGGTCGCCGCGCAGGCCGCCTACGAGAAGTCGAGCGAAAAGACCGACTTCTCCAAGAAGATGGACAGCGTGTGGGAGTACCTCAAAAAGCTCTTCCGCCTGAGCCTGGACACCAAGTTTATCGCCACGCGCCGCGATGCAATCATCCTCAACATCCCCATCCTGATCCCCATCATCGCCCTGTTTGCCTGGGGCGCCACGATATGGCTGATGCTGATCGGCCTGTTCTTTGGCATGCGTTACCGCATCGATAGCGACGGCGACGTGCCCGGCAGCATCAACAACCTTATGGATCACGCCGCCGACGCCGCGGACGACATCAAGCAAAATCTGAACGACGACAAGTAATCGCAAACGGGGGCACGCATGGCACGGATCCTGATCGTAGAGGACGAGGAGAAAATCGCCCGCTTTGTGACGCTCGAGCTGGAGCACGAGGGCTACCAGGTGGAGCACGCCGCCGACGGCCGCACCGCCGTGGACCTGGCGCTGGAGCGCAACTACGATCTTATTCTGCTCGATGTGCTGTTGCCGCAGCTCAACGGCATGGAGGTCCTGCGGCGCGTCCGCAAGCACAAGGATGTGCCGGTGATAATGGTCACCGCGCGCGATGCCGTGATGGACAAGGTGGCCGGGCTCGATGCCGGCGCCGACGATTACCTGACCAAGCCGTTTTCGGTCGAGGAGCTGCTCGCGCGCATTCGCACGACGCTCAGGCGCCTTTCGTATGCGCAGATTGGCATGGGTGCGTCCGAGGGCTCGTTCGATACCGGTGAGCTGCATATCGATTTTGATGCCGGCATCGCCACGATGGATGGCGAGGAGCTGCATCTGACGCCGATCGAGTACAAGCTCTTGTGCCTGCTGGCGCATAACGCCGACAAGGTGCTGACGCACCAGTCTATCCTGCACGAGATTTGGGGCACGGCAACCAAGAGCGACCTGGCGAGCCTGCGTGTCTTTATGGGCACGTTGCGCAAGAAGATCGAGTCCGACCCCGCGCATCCGCGCTATATCCAGACACACGTGGGCATCGGTTACCGATTGGTCACCCAAGGCTAGATCGCCAACCACCGTCCCAATATGAGTTGCGGTGAAATACGGACGGAAATGGCCTATTTGGCGGCCAAACAGTCCATATTCCACCGCAACTTTGTTATTTGCCCTTGGGCTTGCTGGCGTAGAACTTCTTCTTTTTGGACTTGCCGGCAGGGGAGGGTTTGCCGGCAAAGTTTGATTTGCCGTTGCCGGCCTGCGTGGGCGCGGGCGCTGCTGCACGAGGCTTGCGCGCCTCGGGGTTGCGCAGCTCCTCGGTTCGCTCGGCAATCTCCTCGGCGCTAAAGCCGACCTCGGCCATGGCGTCCTCGATGGGCAGGCGGCGCACGATGTAGCAGTGGTGCACCTTCTGGTTGCGCGCGAAGTCCTCGGGGATGGTCTGCGCCGTAATGTCCTCCAACACGACGCCCGCGCGCGCGAGCTTGCGCGTCTCGGGGCGGAAGCCACGCAGGTTGCAGCTAAAGATGGCATGTCCGCCCTGTGCGAGCAGGCGCGATACGCCGGCCAAAAGCTCAACATGGTCGCGCTGGACATCCCAGGTGCGGCGGCCCATCTTGGATGAGTTCGAAAACGTGGGCGGATCGACAAAAATCAGGTCCCAGCGGTTGCGCGTCTGGCGCTGGTCGCGAATCCAGGCGAGCACGTCGTCGCGCACAAAATGATGCTGCGGACCAACAAAGCCGTTCTGGCGCATATTGCGCTCGGCCCAGTCCAGGTAGGTGTTGGAAAGGTCGACTGTCACGGTTTCCTCGACGCCGCCGTCGGCCGCATAGCAGGTGGCGGTGCCGGTGTAGGCGAACAGGTTGAGGAAGCGGCGCGCCTGTTTGGCGTGCTCGCGCACCAGGTTGCGGGTGACGCGGTGATCCAAGAAGATGCCCACATCCAGGTAGTCATCAAAGTTGACGGCAAAGGTGAGTCCACCCTCTTCGATGAGCGGCAGGCGACGGCGTGCGATGTTGGCGCGCTCGCCCGAGCCGCCCTTGCCGGCGCCCTGCTTGCCGTACTGCGAGCCGCCGCGCGAACGCATGCGGGCCTTGGCGTGCACGTGCTCGGCCGGAACATCAAGGATGCGCGGTGCGATGGCGAAGATGTCGAGCATGCGGGCCTGGGCCAGTGCGGGGTCGATGGTCTTAGGTGCGGCGTATTCGGCAATGACGAGCCAGCGGCCCGGCGTCTGCGGGCAGCCCTCGTACAGGTCGATGGCGGCGGAGTAGTCGGGCAGGTCGGCATCGTAGACGCGGTAGCAGCTCACGCCCTCGCGCTTGGCCCACTTGCGGCGCAGACGGGCGTTCTTGCGCAGGCGGTTGGCGAACTGCTCGGACTCCGGGATGAGCACGGGCAGCGGCTTGCCGTCGCCCAGGTCGAGCGTGGCAGCAGGTTCGGGCATGGCGGAAGCGGCGGCTTCATCGTTGGTTTCGTTGGCATCCGTAACCTCGGCCTCGGTATCCGCGCTGGTCGCAGCCTCAAACGCTGCGGCGGCATGGTCGAGCGAAGGCCAGACCTCAATAGCTGCTTCCTCGTTGTTGGGCATGACGGCAATCGAGCGCTCGGGCTCGGCGTGGAGCGCGCGGGCCAGCAATCCGTCGCGGGTGAGCGCGGCGACCGGTGCCGAAGCGAGCTCGGGCGCGCGGCGCAGCTCGCCGACCAGCGTCATGGCATCGTGCATGAGCGAAAGCGGGGTCTCGGTGGTGTCTGCGACCACGGCGGCACCGGCGACGGCGCCCGCGTGGTCCAGTACGGTGGCGGACTTGGCGGCGCAGAAATCGACAAAGCGCTTGTGGCCAGCGCTCTTGACCATGCGCTCGGCGGTCTTGCGGGCGGCGGGGTCGATGTCTACGGCCA
>OHWC01001323.1_pt1 | contig 11061 bp, 6 predicted proteins | sample 1579541 | NCBI WGS metagenome assembly OHWC01 (sample SAMEA3882551, study PRJEB24775) | human gut metagenome | biome: human-associated habitat; feature: intestine environment; material: feces | place: Netherlands | collected 2009/2010
TGTTGAAGATCACGAGAATACAACAGAAACTTCATCTGTCACCACAACCACAACCACGACAACCTCTTCCACCGGTGTGATGGGCGATGTCCTCTACGGTGACGTCAACCTGGACGGCAGAGTGGATATCACAGACGCTGTCCTGCTGAACAAGGCAGTCGCAGGCGCAGTGGCACTGGATGACACCGCAAAGCGGAACGCAGACTGCGACGGCAGCAACGAGGTCGGCGCAAACGATGCTGTGGTACTGCTGAAATTCCTGGTACACATCATCAACTCCATTCCGAGCGCAGACTAAACCAAAATATTTGGAAAGGCAATACCGCACAAAGCTTGTGCGTAAGATGCGCAGTCGGATTTTTCGACAGATTGCATAGAAATTCCGCAGGCAGACTTTGTGGTCGCAATCAATCCTAGTGCGACACTCCTTTGTTCTCGGGCAGAATCCTGCCTCGAACGCAGTCGTCTGGCAAGGGATTTCTGGGCAATATGGCGGAAAATCAGCAAGCAGATTGCGTGCAAAGCCGTCAGGCGGGCTTTGTACGGTATTGCCTTTAGAGCAGATGCCGTTTCGTGCGGTGTCTGCTCTTTTTCTTCGCTGTGGTTTGACTTTTCCGATAAAATATGGTATATTGAAGAAAGAGTATTTTGTGCGGAAGGAGGCGGCGCTATGCCGGATATCATGGATCTGATTGCAGAGATCCTGGACAACCCCAAACTGAAAAATGTGGCATCGAAGATACAGAGCGAATATCACGACGAACCCATCCTGCGGACGGCGGCGCAGATGGCACGCCGCCTGCCCAAACCGCTGGCAGATGCCAAAAAGCTGGCGCAGCGTCCGAACCAGTATCACTATTCCTACAACGAATTGTTTCTGCGGCAGGCAAAGCTGCTGGAGGACTTCACCGACAACGCACCCGAAAGCGCAGATTTCTTCTCCTACTACCCCACCTACCGGGACATGAGCGACCGCCAGCTGCGCACCTATTTCACCTGGCGGACAAAGGTACGCCGGGGCATTGTGGAACACATTCCCCTTTCCTACGCTGAGGTGTACTGCTTTGAACTGCTGAACCAGATCGGCGTACCCGACCCGGAGACCGGCTTTCAGATGCTGCGGCAGTTCTACTACGACTACGGAAAGGTCGATCCGCACAACGGCTTGTGCTATTTTTCCAGCTGGATGCACGACTATGTGATCTACTACGGCATGGACGCCGCACTGCTGGAAGAATTCGACGCCGGTCACGGCACGGCGTTTGACACTTACTTCCCCGTACTGCTGGACGAGTCCGAACACAGCAAGGAGGAGATCTTTTCTGCGCTGTCTGCCCTGTCCGGGCAAAGCATTGTCCGTTCCCGATTCTACCGGGACGAGACCCGGCTGATGGAACAAGGGGCTGTTTTCTGTTTCCACGCCCTGTGCGTCTACTTCGAGAAACACAAAAAGACTTCCTTCCTGGAATATCTCTTCGGCAGGCAGAGCGAACTGCCCTATCATATGTTCACCAACGCCGTATTTTTCGAACAAGACCCGCACAAGAACTGCGACTTTGTTCTCAGCCCCTGCCACGCCTATCACTGCCGGAACGGTGAGTGGACGTGTGAGACCTATTTCGACTACAGCAAGGGCAGCAAACGCCTGGGGCTGTTTCTGAAAACCATCGACCAAAAGCTGCGCATTCTGACGGACTACGGGCATCCGCTGAAAGAGACAGAACTGCCCAAGTATATCCAGCAGGCACTGGACAAGGCGCTGGCGGAATTTCTGGAAGAGCGCCGGAGAGCAGCAGCGCCGAAACCCAAGCCGATACAGTTCGACCTTTCCCGGCTGCAAAACATCCGCCAGGCGGCAGATACCACACGGGACAAGCTGCTGGTGGATGAAGATGTGACCCAGGAACCCGAACCGCCCGTTGTTGCCGCACCGACCCCTGCGCCAGAGCCGGAACACACGCCGGCTCAGGACAGCCGGCTCAGCGAGACTGAGACTGCATTCCTGCGCTGTCTCCTGGACGGGACACCCTACGCCGACCTGCTCCGGCAGCGCAATGTGATGCTGTCCGTCCTGGTAGACCACATCAACGAGACTTTGTTCGATGATTTCGGCGACACGGTGATCCTCTTTGACGGTGACACGCCGGAACTGATCGAGGATTACGCCGAAGACGTTGCAGCATTGCTGGAAACGTCTGTCTGAAACCGCATAGAAAGGAACGATCACTATGAAAATACCAAAACGAATCGCATCTGCGGTCATCAATTCGCTGAAAGGCGGCGTAGTTCCCCGCATCGGACTGCCCTATATTACCGTAGGCAGAGAACAGGAGATCAACGCCCTGCTCCACGACGTTGAAATTATCGCAGACGGCGGCGCATCGTTCCGGTTTATCGTGGGCAAATACGGCAGCGGCAAAAGCTTTCTGCTCCAGACCATCCGCAGCTATGTGATGGACCGGAACTTCGTGGTAGTGGATGCCGACCTTTCCCCGGAGCGGCGGCTCCAGGGAACGAAGGGACAGGGACTGGCGACCTATAAGGAACTGATCCGGAATATGTCCACCAAGACCCGTCCGGACGGCGGCGCACTGACGCTGATCCTCGACCGCTGGATCAGCAGCGTACAGAGCGAGACCGCAGCGGAGTCCGGGCTTTCCGCAGACGACCCCCTGTTCCGGAAAGCTGTGGAGCGAAAGATCTACGAGGTCATCGGCACGCTCCATGAAATGGTACACGGATTCGACTTTGCCAAGCTGCTGACACTCTATTATAATGCCTACTGGGACGGCGACGACGAAAGCAAGGCAAAGGTCGTCAAGTGGTTCCGGGGCGAATACACCACCAAGACCGAGGCGAAGTCGGAACTGGGCGTGAATATCATCATCAGTGACGACGACTGGTACGAGTATATCAAGCTGTTTGCCATGTTTCTGAAAAAGGCGGGCTACAGCGGTATGCTGGTGCTGATCGACGAACTGGTGAACATCTACAAGGTTCCCAACAGCATCACCCGGCAGTATAACTACGAGAAGATCCTCACCATGTACAACGACACGCTCCAGGGCAAGGCACAGTATCTGGGCATCATCATGGGCGGCACACCCCAGTGCATCGAGGACACACGCCGTGGCGTATACAGCTATGAGGCGCTGCGCTCCCGGCTGGCGGAAGGCCGTTTCGGACGAGAGGGCGTAAAGGATATGCTTGCCCCGGTGATCCATCTGACGGCGCTGACCAACGAGGAACTGCTGGTGCTGACCGAAAAGCTGACGGATATCCATGCCCAGCTGTTCGGCTATACGCCGACGCTGACCCAGGAAGAACGCATCCAGTTCCTGCAGATCGAATTCGGACGCATCGGCGCAGACTCCCACATCACGCCCCGTGAGGTGATCCGGGACTTTATCGAATTGCTGGACATCGTCTATCAGAATCCGCAGCTGAACGTCTCCGAACTGCTCCGGTCCGACAGCTTTTCCTATGCCCAGGCACAGCCGGAGGGCGACAACACAGTCGCACCGGAATTCGCCGAGTTTGACATTTAAGAGGTTTCCCCATGTCCATTTTCGAACGCTATGCCCCATTTATCCAGGACTTTATCTACCAGAACGACTGGGAATCCCTGCGTGCCATCCAGGTCGCAGCAGGCGATGCCATTTTCAACACGGATGAAAATGTCCTGCTCTCCGCCTCCACCGCCTCCGGCAAGACCGAGGCGGCGTTTTTTCCCATTCTCACCCAGTTTTACGAAGATCCGCCCACCTCTGTGGGCGCTATCTACATCGGACCGCTGAAAGCGCTTATCAACGACCAGTTTCTCCGGCTGAACGACCTCTGCGCCGAGGCTGGCATCCCTGTCTGGCACTGGCACGGCGACGTTTCCCAGTCCCACAAGGCAAAGATGCTGAAACATCCCTCTGGCATTTTGCAGATCACGCCGGAGTCTCTGGAGGCGATGCTGCTCCACAAACACGCTGCACTCACCAAGCTGTTTCACGACCTGCGGTACATAGTCATTGACGAGGTGCATTCGCTGATGCGTGGCGACCGTGGCGGTCAGACGATTTGTCTGATGGAACGGCTCTGCCGCATGGCTGAGGTGAATCCACGGCGCATCGGGCTTTCTGCCACCATCGGCGATCTGGAGGCGACCGGCGCATTTCTGGCTGCCGGAACAGGCAGAGGCACGGTGATCCCACGCATCGAAAGCAAGGGCGTGCGCTGGCGGCTGTCCATGGAACATTTCTATGTGCAGGATCAGCAGGCAGCGGCAGAGCATCTGCCGGAACAGGCACTGCCGGAGCTTGCCCCCAAAACGGACACTGCCCCGGCACACGCAGACCCCGGCATCGGCTACATCTTCGAGCATACCCGTGGGAAAAAGTGTCTGGTCTTTGTCAATTCCAGAGAGGAATGCGAGGCGGTCACCACGACCCTGCGGCAGTACTGCGAGGCACGCCACGAACCGGATCGGTTTCTCATCCACCACGGCAACCTGTCTTCTGCCTACCGGGAGACGGCGGAAACTGCCATGAAGGACGACGACCTGTTTCTGACTACAGTCACCACTGCCACCCTGGAACTCGGCATCGACATCGGCAGACTGGAACGGGCATTCCAGGTGGATGCGCCCTTTACGGTCTCCTCATTCTTACAGCGCATGGGACGCACCGGACGGCGTGATCTGCCGCCGGAGATGTGGTTCGTCATACGGGAAGATCCGCCGGAGGCACGGGCGCTTTTGCCCACCACCATCCCGTGGAAACTCTTACAGGGCATTGCCCTGGTACAGGTCTATCTGGAAGAGCGCTGGGTCGAGCCGCCACGGCTGGACCGGCTGCCCTACAGCCTGCTCTACCACCAGACCATGTGTACCCTGGCATCCTGCGGCGAAATGACACCGGCGGCACTGGCATCCCGTGTGCTGACGCTCAGCTATTTCCACCGGGTCTCCCAGGAGGATTTCAAGCTCCTGCTGCGGCATCTGCTGGAGATCGACCACATCCAGCGCACTGAGACCGGCGGTCTCATCGTGGGCATTGCCGGCGAACGGCTCACCAGTTCCTATAAGTTCTACGCCGTGTTCCAGGAAAATGTGGAATACACCGTGCGTTGGAACTCCCAGGAGCTGGGAACGATCGTTCAGCCGCCGCCGGTGGGCGAAAAGATCGCCATTGCCGGTCATGTCTGGGTGGTGGACGAGATCGACCACAAGCGGCACACGGTATACTGCGAACAGATCAAGGGCAAAGTGCCGGCGTACTTCGGCGAATGCCCCGGCGATATCCACACCCAAATTCTGGAACGCATGAAACGGGTGCTGCTGGAATCCAGGCAGTATCCCTATCTCATGCAGAATGCGGCGGCACGATTACAGCTGGCACGGCACACGGCGCAGAACTCCGGGCTGACGGAAGAGCCGCTGATCTGTCTGGGCGGCGATATGTGGTGTCTGTTCCCCTGGCTGGGGACGTACGCCTTTCTCGCCATGGAGCGCTTTCTCAAGATACGCTGCGCCGAATCCCTCACCCTCACCGGGCTGTCCCCGTCCAGACCTTATTTCATCCAGTTCAAGATGAAAGCGGACAAGCGTACCTTTTTCCAGGTGCTGCTGGAACAGGAGCGCAAGCCCCTTGATCCCATGGAGCTGGTCTATCCCAAGGAGATTCCCATGTTCGAAAAGTATGACGAATACCTGCCGGATATCCTTATCAAAAAGGGATTTGCCTGCGGCGTGCTGGGCATCGACGAAATGCGGGAGCGCATCCGCAGCTGGGAAAAGTATACATAATCGCCGATGATGCAGTGTATCCGGTAAAGTTTTCAAAAAATACACATTCCCACTGCATTCCTATGCTATAATTTTCTTCATAGAAACAAAACAGAACCGCTACAATAGGAGGAATCCATATGGCAAAAAAGAAATCCAAACCGACAGCAGACGCTGCTCCGAAAAAAAAGCCCAAGCCGGCGAAACAACCGTCCCGTGCCGGCGCAGTGTTCGGCTCGATCCTGCTGTTTCTGCTGACACTGCTTTTCAGCATTGCCCTGCTTTGCAGCAGCATCCTGCACAGCCTTTTGCCCCAGCACACCCTTTCCGGCTCCATTTCCCAGATGGACCTGTCTCAGGTACAGCTGAAAGACAACGGCAAAACCGAACAGCTGGGAAAGTGTCTCTATGACTGGTACTTCTGGGATGCGCCGAATCTGACGGAAGAATACGCCGATGTGCTGGTACAGCAGCCGGAGTTCAACGCCCTTTTCTGCAACTATCTGGATGACCTCAGCGATTATCTGACCGGCGACAGTTCCGAACTGCCGAAAGCGAGCGTGGAGGATATCGCCGATCTGATGCAGAACGACCTGGGCAGCACCATGCGGAAAGAGACCGGCGTTGTTTTTGCTGAGGCAGACCGCCAGTCTCTGGAATGGACTATGGGCGATGATATAAACGCCTGGAACGATGCCCTGGACAGCGCCGTCGGCAGCGGTTTCAAGCAGTTCGCCGCACGGATGCTGTGCGGAATGTCCGGCATCATCACCTTTGGCGTTCTGACCATTGGCTGCTTTGTCCTGTGGCTGATCCTTGCAGTGAAAAAGCACTGGCGCAAGGGCAGGATGCTTGCCGGCTACGGCTGGGCTGCGGCGATTCCCGGACTGCTGGTACTGGCAGGCTGCGGCGTTACCCTGCTTTTGGTTGAGGCGTTCCATGTGCCGGATGCCCTGCTCTTCACGAAAAAGGGACTCCCGACGCTGGTACAGCCCACAGTTCTGGCAACACTGATCCCCGCCGGATACGGCGTGATCTTTGCGCTCATCGGCATTTTCACCAACGCCGCCGTCAAGAAAAAGCAAAAGAAAGCGGCACTGCAAAAGAGCACCGACAAGCCGGCTGCGCCTGTGGAAACACCGGCAGCGGAACAGCCGGAATTCCACTACACAGAAATGACCGGCGACAGCAAGAAAGACAACACAGATGCCTCTGCAACTGCAAAGTTCTGTCCGCACTGCGGCGCACCCAATGCGCTGAACAGCCAGTTCTGCGGTTCCTGCGGTCAGAAAATGAAGTAAACCGGAATCTTCAAAAACGAATCCATACAAAAACGCCATGGCAGCAATACCATGGCGTTTTCTTGTACAATTAAATTTTCTTTAGCCCTCTTCTGCCTCTACCAGAACTTCATTTTTCGTCTGACAGTAGCTGTCCAGATATGCCAGCATTCCAAAGGCGATCAGCGTCAGAACTGCACCATGAAGGTACAGTATTCCTGCCATCCAGCCGCTGGGCAGCACCCGGAGCGCCTGCGTCAGCAGTGCCGCCAATGCCGACAGGAAAAAGACAACGGCATAGAACAGACAAAGGAGTTTTGCTGCCTGTTGAAAGCGGGACGGCACATAGACATATTCTCCGTCGGGCAGTTTCGGATCACCAGCCATCAGAAACGCCCACGGCTCACCGTTCAGTTTCCACGCAAATACAGCATCTGTGATTCCCAGAAGAAGAAAGCAGCCAAATGCGATCCATCCACTCACGTTTCAGCACCTCCCATGCAGTACGGTCTCTGTCAGTCCACCTTGACCGGCTGGATATCCCAGATGTTTTCGGCATAGTCCGCAATGGTACGGTCAGAGCTGAACTTTCCGGCATTGCAGATGTTCAGCCACTGTTTCTTGGCGAATGCCATGCGGTCGGTGTAGTCGCCGTTGCAGCGCAGCTTGGCTGCCACGTAGGATTCCAGGTCACCCAGCAGATAGTAGTTATCCGGTGTGTGCCAGCTTGCGCCGTCCAGGAGCGAGTAATACAGCTCCCGGAAATCGCCGCTGCCGCCGTCACAGCAGGTGCCGTCGATCAGCGTCTCTACCACACGGCGGATCTTTGCATTCTCAGAGAACAGCTTGCGGCTGTCATAGGTCGGCATGATCTTTTCCAGTTCTTCTACCTTTGCGCCGAAGATATAGTTGTTTTCTTCGCCAGCCTCTTCCACGATCTCAATGTTTGCGCCGTCATAAGTACCCAGGGTAACTGCACCGTTGAGCATCAGCTTCATGTTGCCGGTGCCGGATGCCTCTGTGCCGGCAGTGGAGATCTGCTCGGAAACATCAGCCGCAGCCACCAGTTTTTCTGCATAGGAAACATTATAGTTGGAGACAAATACCACCTTGATCTTCTGTGAAACTACCGGGTCTGCCTCTACCAGCTTTGCCACCTCGTGGATAAACTTGATGATTGCCTTGGCACGGCGATAGCCCGGCGCAGACTTTGCACCGAACAGGAAGGTCACCGGTGTGATATCCGCAATGCTGCCGTCCTTGAGTCCGAAGTACAGGTACAGGATGGAGAATGCGTTCAGCAGCTGGCGCTTGTACTCATGCAGGCGCTTGATCTGAATGTCGAAGATGGAATTCGGGTCGATCTGTACGCCCTCTTTTTCTGCGATATATGCGGCAAGCTGTTCCTTTTTGGTCTGCTTGATTGCCAGGAAACGCTCCAGCACAGCGGTGTCATCGGCATAGCGCTCCAGCTTTTTCAGCTCGTCCAGACGAATCTTCCAGTCGTCAGAGCCCAGCAGCTCGGTGAGCAGTCCGGACAGTTCCGGGTTGCACAGTGCCAGCCAGCGGCGCTGGGTGATGCCGTTGGTCTTGTTCTGGAAACGCTCCGGATAAACCTGGTACCAGTCTTTCAGCACGGAGTCTTTCAGAATCTCGGTGTGGATCGCCGCAACGCCGTTGGTGTGCGCAGACGCATACACAGCGATATGTGCCATATGCACCATGCCGTTCTGCACCAGTTTCATGCGGTTTGCCTGCGCCTTGTCCACGCCCTTCTGGTACATCTCGGTCATAAACTGCTCTTCGATGCGCAGAATGATATCATAGACTGCCGGCAGCAGCTGCTGCACCAGATTGCAGTCCCACTTTTCCAGTGCCTCCGGCATAACGGTGTGGTTGGTGTAAGCAACAGACTGGCTGGTGATGTTCCAGGCCTGCTCCCAGCTCATGTCGTTCTCGTCCATCAGGATGCGCATCAGCTCCGGAATAACCAGAGTCGGATGGGTATCGTTGATATGCAGGACGTGCTTGTGCGCGAAGTTTTCGAGCGTGCCGTACTTGGCCTTGTGCTTTGCGCAGATGTCCTGCAGGGTTGCGGAAACCAGGAAATACTGCTGCTTGAGACGCAGGGACTGACCCTCGCGGTGGTTATCCTCCGGATAGAGGACCATGGAGATGGTCTCTGCCAGTGCGTGCTTCTCCAGTGCCTTCAGATACTCACCGGAGGAGAACAGCTTCATGTCCAGTGCGATCGGGCTCTGTGCCTTCCACAGGCGCAGACGCGCGATGTTGTTGGTGCCGTAGCCGGAGATCGGCATATCATACGGAACAGCCAGTACGGACTGATAATTTTTCTGAACAAATTTTGTCCGTCCGTTCTCAGCCGGCTCAGCCTGTACATAACCACCGAATTTGACTTCAAAAGAATGCTCCGGTCTGCGCAGCTCAAAAGGATAACCGTTTTTCAGCCAGTTATCCGGTACTTCCACCTGATAACCGTCTTTGATCTTCTGTTTGAACATACCGTAACGATAACGGATACCACATCCGTAAGCAGCGTAACCAAGCGTAGCAAGGGAATCCATAAAACATGCAGCCAGACGGCCCAGACCACCGTTTCCGAGTGCCGGATCCGGCTCCTGGTCTTCGATCATATTCAGATCAAATCCGATTTCATCCAGTGCTTCTTTTACTTCCTTGTATGCGGTCAGATTGATCAGGTTGTTACCGAGGGCACGACCCATCAGAAACTCCATAGACATGTAATATACCATCTTCGGATCTTCTTTGTCGAACGTCTGCTGGGTAGCAAGCCAGTTGTCAATGATAACATCTTTTACAGCATAAGACACCGCCTGGAAGACTTCCTGTTCGGAAGCCTCCTCCATGGTTTTGCGGTAAAGTGTTTTCACATTGTCTTTTACACATTTAATGAATTCTTTTTTGTCAAATAAAATATTTTTCATTACTGTTTTTCCACTCCTAACTCAACTTTGTGGCCGTTGATATTCCACTCTTTCTGGTAGCCTTCTAATGCGCCTTCTTTGATATCTACCGCAAGTACTTCACTCTGAATTTCTTCTTTGTGTGCTGCAAATACTTCACAGATTGTTTTCTCTGCTTTGAAGGAAAGGACGATCTTATCCATTACTTCAAATCCTGCCTCTTTACGCATTGTCTGTACCTTACTGATGATCTCGCGGACAAAGCCTTCCTCAATCAACTCCGGTGTCAGTTTTGTATTCAGTACAACAGTGATGTCATTTCCGGTCTCAGTAGCAAATCCTTCTGTCTGAGCTACGGAAATCAGTAAGTCTTCTTCTGTCAGAACGATGCTATCATCCACTTCAGATAAAGTGATGGAACCTTCTTTTTTCAGCTGTGCCATTGCTGCGTGTCCGTCAATGCTTTCCAGGGCAGCTTTGATCTTGCCCAGGAATTTACCATATTTCGGTCCTACGGTACGAAGCTGCGGTTTGAAGCTGTAATTTGTATATGCACTGACATCCTCGATGAAGCTTACTTTCTTGATATTCAGCTCATCCTCGATGATCTCCACAAAGAACTCCGGTACTTCAAACGGTGCATTTACATACATATCGCCGATCGGCTGTCTGTTTTTGATATTTGCACTGTTTCTTGCCGCACGGCCAAGTACAACGATTTTCAGTACTTCTGCCATATTTTTCTCAAGTTCCGGATTGATCATTGCCTCGTCAACAACCGGGAAGTCACACAGATGGATACTTTCCGGAGCATCTTTATCAATACTTCTTACCAGGTTCTGGTAAATATCTTCTGTCATGAACGGAATCATCGGAGCAGCTGTCTTGCAGATCGTTACCAGTGCGGTATACAGTATCATATACGCATTGATCTTATCCTGCTCCATGCCTTTTGCCCAGAAACGCTCACGGCTTCTTCTTACATACCAGTTACTCATATCATCTACGAAATCCTGCAGTGCTCTTGCAGCTTCCGGGATACGGTACTGATCCAGGTTTTCAT
>OHWC01001331.1_pt1 | contig 11029 bp, 13 predicted proteins | sample 1579541 | NCBI WGS metagenome assembly OHWC01 (sample SAMEA3882551, study PRJEB24775) | human gut metagenome | biome: human-associated habitat; feature: intestine environment; material: feces | place: Netherlands | collected 2009/2010
CCAGCCCCTTTCCCGCGTCAGCCGGAAGCAAAGGTATAACACACTAGACTTTGCAGAGCAAAATCGTGTGCCAACAGGGATGCTGCGCGCCCCTATTGGAAACCCAGCGGCAAAGAGATATTCTCTTTGCAATCCCTCATTTTCCTCGCAGATGCATATACAAACTGCAAAAGCAACAGCTTGAAAATAAAAAAACGCTGCAATCTTCGCCATATAATTGGACGAAAATTGCAGCGTTTTATCACACTCAATGTAAATAAAAAGTGGGCAGCCATTTCAACAGCATTGATATAAGATATCCAATCAGCACAAACATCACCATTACGGAGAGATAGTCGATCAGAAAGATGAGCACCGGCTCGGTATAATCGTAGAATACGAAGTGGCTTCTGAGCAGCAGATACAAACTAACGCCTCTGCGTCGGAAGGCGAACGCGCCATACGCTGCCCAGAACCAGCCAATCAGCCGCAGGCTCCATGTCCGCGGGGGCGAAGACGGCAAGTGTTTGCGCACCATCGCCAGCATCATGCTCCAGTGAAATCCCAGATGCAGGCTCATACAGACGAAGCCCCAGTAGGCGCAGAGGATATGCACCTGCTGTGCAAGCTCATAGCCGCCGTGCTTTGGAAAAAACGCAAATACATAACGGGACAGCACAACGCCGCTAATCATTGAACCGAACATAGAAAGAAAGATGATTCCGACCAACGCCGTCTGAACCATGCGGATGGGCGTGTATTTGCCCTTTCCGACTGCCAACAGCCACTTTCGGTTGAGTATATGGTGTGCCACGAACAGAGCGAACATTCCCATACCGATCCACTCGTGGGCTGCCTCGCCCACAAGACCGTAGGCCATCAGAAGCAGCATGGACACCGACATGGCCGCATCTACGGCGATTTTTATTTTGAGAATTGGTTTCATGTTCTCATCCTTTGCTGTGAGAGAGCACCCAGTTCAAATTGTCCGGGTCGTCAAAGACCGCATTGGCTCCGCCGTGGTAGTTATAAATGCCCTTTTCGTTGAAGAAGGCGTTGTCGGGTGTTTCGATACGCAGAACTTTGTCGATGTCGGCATCGCTCCAACCGGCGTTTTCATAGGCTTCGTGGAGATTTTCGTAGGCCGAGCGGGCCTTGGCGCTGCCGTAATACTCGTCGCCGTCGGCCATGTAGATATAGATTGCCACACTATTTTCCGCAATGGGTGCATAGCTGCCATCCCACTGAGAAGCGCCGTGGAGATAGGCGGCGTACAGGTCGGGCCGCATGGCCACCGCACGGGACATGGTCTCGCCGCCTGCGGAATACCCGGCGGCATAGACCCGGCTGGTATCCACGGCAAAACGATTGATAAAGTATTCCGTTAGTTCAATGGCCTGCCGGGCGGATTTTTCACCCCAGTCAGTGAGCTGTGCAGAAACCACGACCATCTCGGTGTCCAGCCTTGTCCATGCGGTAAAGCCACTCCAATTCAGATTGCTGCCGGAAGAATTTTCACCAAACCACATCATGTTATAGCCCGGCATAACGACCATCATCGGAAACTTGCGGCTGCCATCGTAACTGTCTGGCAGATAATAGCTGTAATGGATGTCACCGTCCGCGCCGGAGAAGATTTGCTCTGCAAACAGGCCAGTCTGAACCGGCTCCGATGTGACAGCCGATGCTGTGCTTTCCAACGGTTCTTCTGTCAGTTCGGCACTCGGTGCAGGCGTTATCTCCGGCTGGGTCGGCGCTGCTGTACCGGCTCCGCACCCCTCGAGAGTCAATATCAACACAAGAGTCACAGCAAGCGAAAGAAATTGATTCACTTCTGCTCGTCCACCGGCGGAACCATTTCAGCGTACTTTTTGAGCATTTCCGGGGTGCTGGTGTAGTAGCGCACATTCTTGTTAAGGGCGGTGATCTGCGCCATTTCGTCATCGGTCAAGGCAAAATCAAAGAGGTCAAAGTTAGACTTGATATGGTCGGGGTTCTTGGAGCCGGGGATGACAATGTTGCCGCTCTGAATGTGCCAGCGGAGAATGATTTGGGGCGCGGACTTGCCGTATTTCTTGCCAAGCTGAGCAAACAGCGGCTCCTCCAGCAGCGCCTTATCGCCGTGGCCCAGCGGATACCATGCCTGCGGCACGATGCCGTTCTCCTTCAGGAAGACTTTCAGTTCAGGCTCCTGATGATAGGGATGCAGCTCGGTCTGTAATACCGTGGGGCGCACCTCGCAGATGGAGAGAATCTCCTTGATCTGCGCTTTGTTGAAGTTGGACAGACCGATGGCTCGCACCTTGCCCTCCTTGTACGCCTTTTCCATCTGGCGATAGCCCGCCACATAATTGCCTGCGGGCTGGTGGATCAGCAGCAGGTCGATGTAGGGGGTATCCAGCCGGGCAAGGGTTTTGTCCACCGCATCGGGCTGCTCATAGAAGCTGGGCCACAGCTTGGTTTCGAGAAAAATTCCCTCCCGCTGCAAGCCGGACTTCTTCATAGCGCGGCCAACTGCCTTTTCGTTCACATAGGCGTTGGCTGTGTCAATCAGGCGATAGCCGTCCTGCAAGGCACTGACGCAGGAGGCCTCTGCCTCGTCCGGGGTCAAAAGAAATGTGCCAATACCGGCCATAGGCATTTTCACGCCGTTATTGAGTACTGCATATTCCATAATAAATTCCTCCTTAAATCGTTTTCGTGAGTTTTGCGGCCTCATTTTTGTTGGTTGCCATGCCGCCGTAGGCCATGCCGTAGAGCGCGGCGAAGCGCTTCATGGTGTACTCGCCCGCCTCCAGCATCCATTTTTCCGGAGCTGCGCCCTGAAACACAAAATACAGTTTGCGTCCGGACAGTTCGCCGTCCTCCACCTTGCCGTAGAAACGATCCAGCACGTTGCGCACGCTGCCGCAGATATTGTGCCAGTAGACGGGAGAGCCGATGACGATGGTGTCCGCCTTCTTCATGGCGGCAATAACGGCATTCAGCTCGTCACCGGGGAGATTCTGACCGAAAGCACCGATGGTGTAGTCAGTCAGATTCAGGGTTTCATAATCTTTGCCTTTCAGCAGCTCCGCTGCCAGCGCGGCGGTGTTGCCGTTCTTGTTGGGACTGCCGTTGATAAATAAAATGCTCATAGCAATGCTCCTTTACACATTTTTGCCCATTTTATAGGCCTGCTTCATAGCAAGGGTATTTTTCACCTTGCCCGGCTCATAGACGCCACTGCCGATGATAACACCCTTTTCTACTGCACCTTCCACGCAGTCGGCATAGCCTCGGAAGCAAGCCAGCGTGGTGTCAGCGGACGAATGGGCTTCGTCTGCCATAGTGACGATGTAGTAAAACTCCTTGTTCTTGACCTCCAGCCAGCGGGCAACCGTGCGGTCAATGACCGCTTTGAGTTGGGCGTCGATGGAGTAGAAATAGACCGGACTGGCCAGCACCAGCACATCGGAATCGATCATCTTTTGCAGGACTTCGGCCATGTCATCCTTGTGAACGCAGGCTCCGCCGTGATCACGGCAGTAGTAGCAGGCGGAACAGGGATGGATTTTCTTGCTGGCAACACGGATTTTCTCCACTTCGTTTCCCGCTTCCTGTGCGCCCCGTGCGAATTCGTCACACAGAATGTCCGAGTTGCCGCCCTTGCGGGGGCTGCCGGACAGGATCAAAACTTTCTTGCTCATGTTGGTCTGTCTCCTTATTTCAGTTTTCGATAATCTTCTTCACTCACTGGTTCACACCACTGACTGCGGCAGTTTTCTCCGGGTACTTCCACCGCCAGATGGGAAAACCAGCTGTCCGGCGCAACGCCGTTTTCCAGCTCACCACCGGGAGTCCCGACGGACTCCCGGCCACAGGCGGTCAGCGACACGACCATGAGAATTGCAAGCATTGCGGCGAAAACTTTGTTTCTATGCATTACAGACCCAGTCCATTGACCCAGGACTGCACATCATCGCTGGAAACGCCGGAGGAGAACCGCTGGCCTTCCTGCCACTCGCCGGTACCGGCCATGTCGGCCAGCAAACTGCCGCTCTGACCCATGCCGGAGGAGGAAGAAGTGGCAAAGGGGATGACGGTCTTGCCGGTGAAATCATTGCTTTTTACAAAGGTGTCCACGGGCCACGCTGCGATACCCCACCAGATGGGATAACCGATGAACACGGTGTCATAGGAATCCCAATCGGGAACTTCAGTGGTGGTCAGGGGCACATCCCGCAGGGACTCGTCATCATGTTCACGGCTGACGCGGCTGTCGGGGTTCGTCCAATCCAGATCATCGCTGGTGTAGACTTCAGTGGGAACAATCTCAAAGCGGTCGGCACCGGCTGCCTCTGCAATATCCTTGGCCACCCGCTCGGTGTTACCGGAAGCGGAGTAGTAGACCACCAGCGTCTTGCCGGTTTCTGGCTGAGTCTCCGGCTCGGATTCTGTGGGAGCGGTCGAGGAGCTTTCAGACGGTACCGTGGCGGGCTGTTCGGTCGGCGCAGAGGTTTCGGGCTGCGTGGTGGAAGATGCAGGCTTGTTGGCAGAGCCGCAGGCGGCAAGGCCAAGTACGAGCACGACGCTCAGCAGTAGTGCAGTCAGCTTTTTCATGATAAAATCATCCTTTCAATTCAATTTTAGTTTTATTTACATTCGCAGAGAATGTCATATATTTCATCGTGGGTCAACTTTTTGCAGCAGCCCTCGGTGAAAACGGTGGAATCCGCAATGGCACGGAAGTCGGTGTCGGCGGGAATGCCCAGCTCTGCAAAGGTGGTGGGCAGTCCAATTTCCTTGATGAACGCAGCCAGTGCTTCCACACCGGCAGAAGCAGTTTCATCGTCACTGCCCTTGGATGCGATGCCCCAGACATTCTGCGCCCAGCGGGCGAAGCGGGCTGTACCGGACTTGCAGATGTGGCGGTACAAAACCGGGTGAATGACCGCCAGTCCCGCACCGTGGTTGCAGTTGGTGTAGGCACCCAGCTGATGCTCAATCATGTGGCACTGGAAGTCCGTGACTTTTCCGATCTTCAGAACACCGTTCTCTGCCATCGCGGACGCCCAGGCCAGCTCGCTGCGGGCATCGTAATTCTCCGGGTCGGTCAGCAGAACGCGGATGTTGCGGATGACGCTGCGCATGACGGCTTCGTTAATATCGTCGGACAGGTTGTTTTCATCCGGCTTGCCGAAGTAGGTCTCCATCGCGTGACTCAGGGTATCAAAGGCACCGGAGATAACCTGCTTCATGGGAACAGTCAGCGTGTAGCTGGGGTCGAGGAAGGCAAAATCAGCCTGTGCGCCCCAAAGGGCGCCCTTGATTTTCTTTTCCTCGTGGGTGATGACGGCACCGTTATTCATCTCGCTGCCGGTGCCGAACACCGTGACGATGGTGCCGAGGGGGATAAACTCCGTTGGGAATGTGTGCTTGGCGTTCTCCAGTTCCCAAATGTCCTCGTCCAGTTTGGCCTGTGCGGAGATGACCTTGCAGCAATCTGACACGCTGCCGCCGCCCACGGCGAGGATAAGGTTCACATGATTTTCCCGCGCCAGCTTTGCGCCCTCCTGCGCCTTGGCATAGGTGGGATTGGGCATGATGCGGTCGAACTCCACGACTCGCTTTCCCTTGGCGTTCAGAATGCCCATCACCTCATCATAGACACCGTTGCGCTTGATGGAGCCGCCGCCGTAGGCCAGCATGACGGTGTCGCCGTAGTGATCCAGCAGGCAGCCCAGATACTCCTTCACGCCGCCCTTGCCGAAATACACCTTGGTCTTGTTTTCAAAAATAAAGTTGTTCATATAAACGCATCCTTTCTGAATGTTATTTCTTCATTGGCTGTTCCCAAAAGGCAACGGCATCATTGATCCAGCCTTCGGCGCTGGTTCCAGTCCCAAGGCCAAAGCCGTGCCCCAGACCGGAATACACATGAAACTCCGTGTCGATCCCGGCCTGCTGCATGGCTTCGAGCCGCGCCTGCATGACCCGCCAGTTGGCGATGCCGTCCCTGTCACCGACACAGGCATAGGTGGGCGGATCACTTTCGGAATACTCGCTCAGTCCCGTGTACTGCATGATGACCGCACCGGGACGGGGCAGATCACCGCCGCCAAAGGCTTCTGCACCGTAAGACCCCAGCCACGCCGCCATCCGCGCTCCTGCCGAGCCGCCCCATAGGGAGTAGCAGCCGGTGTCCACTTCCAACTCGTCCGCATGGTCGAAGATGAAGCGGATGGCTCTTGCCAGATCCTCACAGGCAGTCTGTGCGCCGGGGCGATAAATGAGAGCGAAGGCGTTGTAGCCCTTTTGGGAAAGCTCTAGCGCATGAGGGAAGCTGTCCTGCATGGCCCCCACATAGGCAAAGGCACCGCCTGCATTGCAGATAGCGAATCTCTCGCCGGGGACTCCCTTGAAGAAAAACAATCCTGTATCTTCTTTGGCAGGGTCAGCCGCCTTTTCCTCGTCAGTGTAAATGTCATAGAAGATGGTTTGGCCGTCCGCTGCCCGCTCTCGCAGAGTGTTCACGATCTCCACCGTTTCGTCTGGATCAATATGGCTGTAGTAGGTCAGCCCGAGTTCTTCCAGAGTGTCGCCGCTGTAATAATACTCGTCCGTTGGAAACAGCAGCCGCCCGAAGCCGTCAAAGGACGGAGCATTGATGACATCTTCGATTTTTGTATTGCGAGTAAAGAGTTCGGTTTTATTTTGCACGGATTCGTTCACTTCCTCGTCTACCGCGCCAGAGCTGCATCCGGTCAAGAATAGCATGACGCATAGAACTATTGCCATGTATGAGACTGGTTTCATGGGTTCGACCACCTTTTGTTTTCTGCCATTATTATAAAAAAAGCGAGACTTCCGCGGAAGTCTCGCTTTATTCATCAGTATATACCTTTGAGTTATAATCAGCCGTACAGTTCTTTTCTGACGGCCTTCGCCGCATCCAGAAACCGCCGCACCGTCGGTGTCGGCTCCGGGGAATGGAGGATGCCGTAGGGGATGTTGTGTTCCCATTCGACAGGAATGACCTTTAGAAGCGGATGGACATTCGCCCAGCCGGGAATCGCCAGCAGCACATCGTTGGTGTTCTCGCAGCGGTTGAACACGTCCATGCTGTAAAAATCAAAATCCACAATGTGAATTTGCGGGTGGTGCTGCCACAGATCGTCCCGAAGCTGATCGACATAGTGGCTCCATCCCCGGTGCATCAGCAGCAGATTCTCCCCATAGAGGTCAGAAACTTGCAGCTTGTCTTTGTCCGCCAGCCGGTGGTGGATGGAGACTGCACAGCAGAAGCGCCCCCGCGTCAGCTCCAACCCGGCACAGCCCCGCAGGTGCAGCATGGTCTCATCAAAAATACCGCCTACAATATCAATGTTTTTGCCGAGATTGGCAAGAATTTCCCGCGCATTTTCCGGCGTGTTCTCAAAGGGCACGATCTGGAATTTAATATCGGGGTGCAATGCTTGCACTCTCGACCAGAGATCCATCAAAAGCTGTGCGGGCGTCATGGGGGACGAGCCGATGCGGATGATATTCTCATCCTCCTGCATGGCGTTTTTTGCCCGAGTCACGGAGTCCCGGCAATACTGGATGATATATTTTGCATCCTGGTACATAGAGCGCCCAGCTTTTGTGAGTTGCAGCCCCCGGTGGCTACGGTCGAAGAGCTTCACGCCGAGGGATTCTTCTAAAAGATTGATTTGCTTGATGACAGCCGTGGGCGTGATGTAGCTTTCTTCGGCGGCTTTGTTGAAACTGCCTGCATCCGCCACGCGCAGAAAAGTTTCAAGCTGTGGGTTATACATGAAGCACCTCCTTTATTTTATAGCATTCCAAAATGTTTCAATGCCTCCGTAATGGCTCTTTCCTTTTCCAGTGGGCATTGTGGCTGCCTGGCATCGTCAGACTTGGGCTTGTTGTAATTCTCCCGCTCAATAATGCCGTGTTTCTGCTTTACCTGAGCGATATAAAGACTGCTGACATTCAAGCCGCTGTGTTCCAAAACATAATCCTTGATTTGCCCATAGGTTGCCATTCCTCTTTTATCCTGCACCATTTCTTCCACATCCACATCAATATTGATATGTGTCACAGGATTTCTCAGAACTAAGAGACAAACCGTCTCGCAGTGTGTCGATAGGGTAATTGAGATGCACTTTCCAGAGTTTTCACTTTACTCTGGGAGCGAAAAATGTTGCAATCCTCTGTGACGAGGCTGCAAAAAATTGACATGATGCTCTCTCTTATGCCCCTGCATAGCAAAAGATTGCATTGTATTTTAGATGTAAGCCAGACCAGCTTACGATTACTCTGCTCTTTCTCTATGGTCCACTACTCATCCCTTGATGATAACTTCTAAGATATTGTACCATAAATTGTTTATTGGGGAAATTACTTCCCGATAAAAATGGGCAGAAGAAAACCTCCAAATCTGTTGTGGACTTGGAGGCATTATTCCAACCATTTACTATCTTAAACAATAATTTGTCTCTTTATATTTTGTCTCAATAAAAACATCTAACAAAGCTTTTTGCTCTGTAGATAATTCAGCATGATCTCTAATCCATAAATGAATTGCTTTTCCTATTGCATAAGATAATTTTTCCTGTTGCGATGCACTTATATTATTTCTAGAAACATTCGGGATAAATTCTCGATTAAAAATATTAATAACGGCTCCCTTTAATATTACTCCATCAACAAGATATGGTATCTTAATCCTTAATCCTGATAGTAAAACATTCTTAACATAGCATGTATCAGTATTTTCCCAACTAAATCTTCCTTTAAATGTATTTTCCTCATTATAAGGCAAAACAGCATTTGATTCTCCTGTGACAACCCCTTTTTTTATAATTTCTGGCTTTACTGGTGTTAAAGAGCCATGATGAAACTGATTTCTAAATCCGCCTAATGTATATCCACCAATAATGCTCTCACTTGACTCTTCTATTATAAAATCGTAATCTTCAAACTCATCTTCATCTCCCCATATATTTATAGCTTCATAATTTCCTATCTTATCAAGTGCTTCTTGGTAATCTTCTAAAACATCATAGGCTTTAAGGAATTCACTTTCTTCATCTTCTGTAATAATCGGAATTTTCAAGAATGTAATTTTCCCATCTTTAACAAAGTTTTTAATGGATATATTTTCTTCATCCACCGAATACTCCTCTTCATTATAGCAATAACTCTCGTACCCATTTATGTCACTTAAATATTTTGCAAAATTTATTTGTTTATAGCTACAATCAATGAATGCCTCTATACCACTTAAGTATTCTGAAAGACATATGTTTTCTGCAATTATTGTTTCAATCCTCTTAATATTACATTCCAATGGCATTGATACACCTTTTTCCATTGTTGATATTTTAATCGGTATTCCACAATCCAAAAAATTATTTTCTATAAAAGATACCAATCTTTCTATATTATTATTGAACACACTTAAACATTGGTCATAATCTAAAATTATTTCTGTTCCCTGCTGTCTTACAGTATCTTCATAAGTAAGGCATATGTACTCACTGTTTCTTTCAAATGAAATTCGATTCATTTTCTGTTCATTATAATAAACTGTATTAACCTCCACTTTATCGGATAGCATAAAACATGCCAAAAAACCTATTCCATAATGCCCTATTGGCGAATATTCTCTATCTTGTAGCCTATAATCATCTGACGCATAATAAGATACACCAACATTCAGAAAATACTTTTTCAAAATATCTATAGACATACCACTACCATTGTCCATAACCATAACTTTTTTTCGATCTTTGTCCAAAATCACTGAAATATATGGCTGATAATTTTGATATCTAAATTTTTCCATTTTAGTGGCCGATTCTTCCATAGTCTTACATGCATCAATTGAATTTTGTATTAATTCTCTTAACCCATATTTTCTATCACCATAAATATGCTCTCCCATCAATAAATTGGTCACTGCATTATAATCCAAAGAAAGTCTTAAATCAGAAAAACTAAAACCCTTCGATTGAATTTGGTTTACTACATTTGTTTTTAATGGTAATAGATATTTCTCGTCTACAAAACTTTCACATAAATCTACAGCATTTTTTAATTCTCCATTAATAGCATCAAAGTATTTTAAAAGTTTTCTATGAACAGATGGGTCCTGACTTGTACCCTGAAAGAAAATTTCTAATTCATTTGTTTTAGGGTTTCTTCTTATTTTATCATAGTTCTCTATCACAAAATGTTGTTTCCATTCTAAATCACTAAATTCCTTTGGGTTCAAATATTTATATAAATATAATGGTGCTCTTTGCTCATCAATATCCAAATAGTCAGATATTCTAAGTAGCACAGAGATATACTGTGCATTAAGATCAAAATGTCCCTTTTTTTCATCATTATGCAAGTTCTTTTTTATCCATTCAAAATCTTCATTATGCGACATGCATATTTGTGCAAGTTCAGATTTAAATGAAATATTTGTTGATTCTGGAATCAAAAATAACCTTTCATCCATCTTTGTCTCAATATAATCTCTCGCACGTTTACCATGTACCGGCCTTACGCACTCTTGCAAAGCGGTCATTTCATCCCCATATTTCTCAAGTACTTTACTATATTTTCTTTCACCCAATATCGCATGGTCTGCTTTGATTTCCTTAATTTCGTCCACATTTGCAATCATTCCAATATCATGCAACAATGCACTATATATAAGTAATGCTACTTCTAATTCACTTAATTTATTTATATCCACAACAAGTGCATACATATATTCCATCACATTTATAGAATGTCTTACACCATGAACTGTATAACTTGCAAAAACATTATTAATTTGCGGTAATATCGTATTAGCATATTCTATAGTTTCATCTAACTTACTTAAAAATTTACTATCTTTTTCCTTTAACCACATATATAAATGGCTTTCCTGTACTTTTTCTATCATCTTAATCACTCTCTATTAGTTATTACCTAATTCCAAATATCCATCTAATTTCAATATTCCTAATATAACAGGAGCCTCCAAGTTATTTAAACTCAAAGGCTCTCTTTTTCTTACATA
>OHWC01001335.1_pt1 | contig 10998 bp, 12 predicted proteins | sample 1579541 | NCBI WGS metagenome assembly OHWC01 (sample SAMEA3882551, study PRJEB24775) | human gut metagenome | biome: human-associated habitat; feature: intestine environment; material: feces | place: Netherlands | collected 2009/2010
GGTCCCAAACCAGGCGCTCTAGCCAAGCTGAGCCACACCCCGTATTTTTCTTTCGCATCCGCTTCTGTATTACCCGCGACGCAAGAATTATTATATGGCAAACATCGTATTTTGTCAACAACTTTTTTTATTTTTTTCAAAAAACTTTTTTCACACCCACAAAGCCTTTATTTTTGCGGCTTTGCGGGTATTTTAGACATATAAAAATCAAAGTATTTCAAAAAAATTTGCAAAACTCAAGTTAATAATTATTGTTTTTAACAGTATCTATGGACCAATATTATCTGCTATTCATCCAGATAACGAATCTCGAATGTCGGCTTTTTCCCGTTTTCTTTTTCCATAACAATATAAGAACGCTGCCGTCCTTTTTGTCGCGGATAAGACAGGCTTCCCGGATTCAGCAAGATAAGATCCTCATCTTCCTCTAACATCGGCCGATGAGTATGTCCAAACATCACTGCATCCACGCCCCGTTCAAGTCCCTCTTCCCAAATACGCTGATACCCCATGGATACACCATACATATGACCATGCGTGATCAATGCGCGGAAATCATCGATAAATACGATTTTTTCATCCGGCAGATCAGAAAAGAAGTCATTGTTTCCGGAAACAATATCAATCGGGCATTCTGCTAAATCAGCAATATAATCTTCGTATCCTTCTGCATCACCCAGATGGATCAGCCGCTGAAACGGAAATTCCCGCTGGATAGCCTCCTCAATCCCTGCATGTCTTCCATGTGTATCACTCACAATCAAAACTTTCATATATGCTCCATTCTACAACTTTTGCTCAATCTATTCAAGAATGCCCTCGGCATTCTTGTTGCTCACCATCTGCAAAGGGGAGAGTCATCTCCCATCTGATATATACTGCTTTAATTCCTCACGCATCGCCCGAAGAGCGTTACCACGATGACTTCTTGCATTTTTCTCTTCCGGTGATAATTCCGCTGTAGAGCAGTTCAGATCCGGTACATAAAAAATCGGATCATAGCCAAATCCATTTTCTCCCGCCGGTTTATCTCCGATATACCCTTCAATGGTTCCACGTACTACAATCGGCTCATGTCCCGGAACAACAGCTGCAATGGCACAGACAAAACGTGCGGTACGTTTTTCCCTCGGTACGCCTTGCAGGCGATCCAGAAGCATCTGATTCTTAATGTCATAAGAAGTATCTTCCCCTGCATAGCGAGCGGAATAGATGCCCGGCTCTTTATTCAAATAATCAATCTCCAGTCCGGAATCATCCGCCAGTACAATATCATTGCACTGTGCTGCCACTGCTTTTGCTTTGATCAATGCATTTTCTTCAAAGGTTGTTCCATCTTCCACGATATCCAGATCAATGCCGGCTTCTTTCATAGAAAGGATTTCCCAGCCAAGATCTCCCAGAATTTCATGGATTTCACGTATCTTATTTTTATTTCCTGTTGCAAATATAATTCTCTGTTTCATTCTGCCTGTCCTTCTTTTCTGTCGTAACTTCTGTATCATGCCGTGTTCATCCCTTTTTTCACACGCAAAAAAGCAATTATTTTCTACGCTTCCGGCCGTTTCTTCTTTGGCGGTTTCGGACCAATGTACTGATACAGATTTGTCCGCAGCATACCATTATAAATTTTCCGTTTCTTGTCTGCTTTCTTACCAATACAACGTTCCGTATCTTCATAAGAAGTAATCAGATATTCTGACCAGCTGTCCAGACCGGCAAATGCTTCCCCAATCTCACGATACAGCTTCGGCAGTGCTTCCTTTTCCTCTAAACGCTCGCCATAAGGCGGATTGGTAATGACAAAACCATATTTTTTCGGATTCTTCAATTCACTCACCGGACGCTGTTGAAAATGGATCAGATGATCCACACCGGCACGCTTTGCATTGTCACGGGCTGCACGGATAATCTCCCCGTCAATGTCATATCCCTGGATATTTGTCTCAATATCAGTAGTTACCAGCTCTTTTGCTTCCTCAAAGCTGTCATTCCACAGCTGCATCGGAACCAGATTGTTCCATGTCTGAGCCAGAAATGTCCGTGACATGCCCGGTGCGATATTTGCAGCGATCATCGCCGCCTCGATAGGAATCGTTCCACTTCCGCAAAACGGGTCCACCAGAATGCGGTCAGCTTTCCATGGTGTCAGCATGATCATAGCTGCTGCCAGTGTTTCTGTGATCGGTGCTTTGCTGCTCAACACACGATATCCACGCTTATGCAGAGATTCTCCGGAAGAATCAATTCCGATGGTCACTTCATCTTTATTCAAAAATACACGCAACGGGTAAGAAGAACCTGTCTCTTCAAACCAATTCACACCGTAGTGCTGCTTCAATCGTTCTACAATTGCTTTTTTTACAATAGACTGAATATCAGATGGACTAAACAGCTTGCTTTTTACGGAAGATGCCTTTGTCACCCAGAACTTTGCATCCACCGGCAGATAATTCTCCCATGGAATTGCTTTTACTGCTTCAAATAATTCATCAAAAGTCTCTGCATGGAACTCTCCAACCTTTAAAAGTACACGCTCCGTTGTCCGCAAATGAATATTTGCCCGGCAGATTGTCTCCATGTCACCTTCATATGTAACCCTGCCATCTTCTACTTTGACAATATCATATCCCAGATCATAAATTTCCCGTTTAAGAATTGCCTCCATACCGAAATGACAGGGCGAAATAAATTGCTGTAATTCCATCACTTTTCTCCTGCTATCTTTTGTTATTTGTAAATATTATAATCGTTTCTTATTTATGCTGTCAATATAACTCTTCTCCTCGTGTAATACTTTCCCCTTGTACAGTTGCAGTTCACACGCACGATACGCATCGATACCGCCTGCGACTGAACAGATCCGGTATCCACGTTTTACATACCGGCATCCTTCCTGAATGCTTGTATTACCATACTGGCAGTAAAAAATCACCAGTCTGCTTTTTGGAACCTGCTCCATAAATAATTCCAGTTCCTCCAATGGCACATTCTGTGCTTCCGGTATATGCCACTGGCGGTAAGCCTTTGGATTCCGCAGATCGACTAGCATGGCATTCCACCTGCGCCGATATTCACTGATTTCTTTCGAGCTGATCAGACATAATCCCATATCTCCTTTCCCCTTTCTATTTTTATGCTATAAAACTCGATTTATTTTCGTCAATGAACGAAAAAAAGGCAGACCGTCATGCAGCCCGCCTTTTCTCTGCTTTCTAACCGCCTTCGGTTATTTTATCATATGCCTTTTTTCAGCAGTTTGTACCTTGTCCTGACTAACGGCAGTTCCTGTTTGCATTAGAAGAATTCTTGCCACAGTTTTCGGAATAATTCGTACTGTTCTTGTTCTGAGATTTATTCTGAGCCTTATTCTGCCCCTTGTCAGTTGCCTTATCTGCCTCATTTTTGGCGTATCCATTTGTGTAGTCAGCATTTTTGTAATCATTTTCAGACATATATTTTTTTGCCATTGTATGATTCCTCCTGTTTTGTTTTTACAGGTGTAGTATGCTAACTTTTTCTTTTTCTATTCATGGAAAAATTTGCCTGAAATTTAAGTGAATTTCGCAGAAAAAGTTTGTTAAATTATTTGCAATTTCTTATCAAATGCTATATAATTCAAATTGAAAAGAATCTTCCCTTCAATATTCTTTTCAATTATACCCCTTATTAATTATTTATACTCCCCTTAAAATGACCAATGTTTCCCATTGGTCATTTTATTTTTCATTTTGTTATTTTATTAACATTTTGTAAAGCGGACATTCGCAATCCACTTTCGCTACTTGCTCATGAACGCAGTCGCTTTGCGACCTGTCAGTGGGAGCTTTTAACTCCCACTGACATAAGCATCCCCCTTACCCACCGCTTAGTGCTCTACGCACTTGAAGCGGGGGAATGCTTATTCTGCGTTCAATTTCTCGCTTATACACTATTTTCTATTTTTTAGTCATCATATGACATTTCATTCTATAAAAGCCACCAGATATTTTTTTCGATTTTAATGCATGATTTCTGATATCAGAATAGAAATTCCAAGAACTGCTCCTAAAATAATCAATGTTCCGTACCATGTATTTAGTTTTAGTTTTCCAATCCGGACATCCCAGCCTTCATTTTCAATAAATTCTGCATGAAATCCATGTTCCGGATTTTGTACATTGGCATTGATCTCATCCGCGGTCATACTCCCAATGTTTTCCCGCTGCTGCTGTCTTTCCAGCTTCTCATAATGTTCTACGATCATATCCGCAACTTTTTCCGGATCTCCAAGTTTGCGCATAACCTGTTCCATTGTCTTGCCGCCTGCCAGCTGTTCCTGAATATAATCCTCATAAATATGCATCTGATCCGTAATCTGCTCATCACTCAGCCGGCCTTCCAGCTGCAGTTTCAAAATGTATAAAAAATCGTCCAATTTCTCTTCCTCTTTCTATTTCACTTTATCGCTTTGTTTGATATCTGTCAGCAAGTCTTGCAAAATATTTTCCTGATATCCGCACAGTCCTCTATTTTTCATCACTTTTGCTGTTGTTTTATATTACGTATCCACTTCGATATAATATAAGGTATCCGTATCCACATCATAAAGCGCAATTGAAAAATTAAGGGATGCCCGCTCCATGATCTGTGCATCGCTGTGCTGTATTTCTGATTCAGCCTGACGATCCACAAAATAATAATAACCGTTCTGAATCTGCGGCAGCTGCTCCTCAGAAAAATCAACACATGGACCAATTTCTGTTATAGATAACCCGGTATCATAAACTACGCCGTAAAGCAATGCTTCTAAGTTGTCCGTCATTGGCAATTCTTTCCAGTCAGGATCTTTCAAAATCTGTTCTAATATAGAATTATCATCAAACTTCCAGACTGTCAACGACTGTCCATCTCCATGAAAGCCACCATGCGTATCTATATTTTCAATCATTATTCCCTGCGCCAGTGCAACCTGTAAAGTCTGTGACATATTCGCCATACTGAACTGATTTGCCAGCTGTCGATTGCCAGATATGCCCAAAAGCAAGGACAGTATTACTAAAATAAAAGCTCTCATCCCCTGTTTCCCCTTTCAGATTTCTAAAAATGTACAGACAAAGCTTCTTCCCAACAGCGATTATTTTCTTTCACTTTTCCTCATCACCTGTAATAATGGAAGAAATCTTAGGCTGAAATTGTATTTTTCTTATAAATCATCTACATTATAGAAAATACAACTTAGATTTCATAAAGGAGAAAACTTAATTTTTCTTTAATTTCCAAAATATTCTGTCATTGGCACAAGTTTACATAATCATCAAACAGTTCTAATTGTTCCGTAAAAGCGTTCATTCGCAATCCTCTTTGCTACTGGTTCTTTAAGTCAAACACACTTCAAGTCAAACACACTTCAAGTCAAACGCACATGAAACTTGGGGCGTGATTCTGCCAGCGTAAACTAACATACCCTTCCCAGAATCACTGCACATCTACACTTCGCTTGGCCGGTGCAAAACCATTGTCAAATTGCCAGCAGATTTTTAATTGCTTCCATATAAATCAGAACCGCTTCTTCCATTTCAGATACCAGAATAAATTCGTCAGCGCTGTGAATATGATAATCTATATCCAGTTTTTCCGGTCCAAACGCAATGATATTTTTCAGAGATTTTGCATAGGTTCCACCACCGATCACCATCGGTTCATGCTCTGTATCCCCTGTCACATCCACATATGCTTTGTACAGCGCTTCTACCAGTGGGGATTCCCGCGGGAAAAACAACGGATCACCGATTTCTTCTATCTCAATTCGGCCATTTTCATCTTCTAATTTTCCTTCGCACATTTTGCGTACATCTGCCTCTTGTAAAGTAACCGGCACACGGATGTCAATGCTACAGGAAATCACACCATTCTCTGTTTTTACAATTCCATTACAGAACGTCAGATTGCCGTAAGCATCTTCACATTTCAAACCAACTCCGGCTCCATCACAGGAAGTTCCAAGGTGTGTATTATAAAATTTTACAAAATCATCTTCAAATCCGGCTTTTTCCAGACATTCAAATGTTACGCCCGCTGCATTGATGCCAAGTGTCGGTGTACTTGCATGCGCTGGAACTCCTTTTGCATAAATCTCAATCTGACCATTCTCTTCCGTTACCTTGTACTCCTGAAGTTTTGTGTCAGCAAGTGCAGCTTCCAATTTTTCTTTCAGACCGATGTCTGCCGGGATCACGGTTGTACAACTATCGCACACCGCATTGGATACAAAGCCGCCATTCATAGAAATAATTTTGGTATGTTTGGAATATGCCATCATGGACATATGGCCCTTTTCACCATGGATACATGGGAAATTCGCATCCGGTGTAAAACCGCAGGATAACTCTTCGGCAACTTTATTATAATGTTCCATACATTTAGAACCGGTCTCCTCATTACAGCCCATGATCAGACGTACGCGTTTATTCAGCTTCACACCGGAATCTCGGAGCAGCTTCATCGCATAAAGAGCCTCGATCACCGGACCTTTATCATCTGTCGTTCCACGACCATACACATGATCCCCCTTACGCGTCAGCACAAAAGGATCATAACTCCAGTCTCCACCTACCGGCACAATATCCAGATGCCCTGCAATTCCTACAATTTCCTCGCCTTCGCCCATTTCCGCATAACCACAATAGTTGTCCAGATTTACGGTGTGAAAACCGAGTTCTTCTGCTATTTTTAATCCTACACTGAGTACTTCAGCCGGTCCTTCTCCAAATGGCTTCCCTTCTTTCGGTGTGCCAAGTTGGGAATCAACCGCTACCAGCTTTCCTAAGTTTTCAATCATCTCTTCTGATAATACATGAATTTGTTCTTTGATATCCATAGTTCCTCCTACTATTTCAAAACTACGTTTGAATTTTTCCCTTTAGCAAAACAGACATTTGCAACCCGCTTTTGCTGCTTGCTCATATAATAATTTCCTGCAGAATATTTTTCACTAATCTACATTTTATTTTTATAAATTAAAATAATCATTTTGCTCTGCGCTTCTTACGTCTGATGCAAAGCAGTATTTATAACATAAAGTTTTATGCATCAAAATCTACTTCAAATGTGCCTTCCGGGGTGCGCATTGTCAGGATTCCAAGATTAAAATCCTCGTCACGGATTGTAATATGGTATTCAAAAATCACATCTTCCTCAAATTTTGATAAAAGGAGATATATGCCATTCTCCTTGCCCTCAATCTGATCACAGATATCATTGTATACCGCTTCCCCGGAAATCTCTCTCGGATAACCTGACTCCTTTATTTTTTGCTCAATCAATTCATATAATTCGTTCATACTTATCCTCTTTTCTATCTGTTTTTCCAAAACTACTTTTTGGTCAGCATACAGTTTCCGTTTGTTACAATTGCAATTATATTGAAGTACAGAAATATTATGCCATATGCAAAACAGAGATTTGTAACATACTTTCACTACTTTCTTATTTCTTAAAAATACAGTTGCTTGGCTTTCTCTATCAGTTTCGTATATACATGTTCCACGAACCACGGCTCCGCAGATTTTGCCAATGCCTCTTCCGGTGCAAACCATGCTACACCACTATTTTCATCTGCCTTTATCGAAACTGCTTCTTCTGAATCAGCTTCCAATAAATATGTCACATTAAAATGCAGGTGACTTGATACGTATTTTCCATTTTTCCAATGCCCGTCTACCGTAAGCGATTCTAAAGAAAAAATATCCTCAGATACTGGAAGCACATTAGAAATACCAGCCTCTTCTTTTACTTCGCGAATTGCCACGGATAACAGATCTGTCTCACCATCTGCATGACCGCCTAACCATGACCAAGAATTATAAATATTATGATATACCATCAGTACTTTACTTCTGTCCACATTTACCACCCAGGCAGATGCTGTCATATGTGCCACGGTATTTTCACGCAAAAATGCATTGTTATTATTTTTTATCCACTCCAGAATGAGCGATTTATCCATTTCTTCCTGCACGTTATATGGCTGATATTGCTCGATACTGGCAATCAGCTTCTGTTGTGTCATAATATGATCCTTCCTTTTTTATCTGTACTCATCTATCTTAAATCCACAAGCTTCAAATGCAGCTTTTGAGTTCTGTTCCAGTTTCAGCATTCTTCCTTCAGAATACGCAATACTTTGATATTTTTCACTGCCAAAGAACGCTTCTTCCTTTGTCGTCAGCTCTGGATTTTTGTCTAACAACAGGTTTGTATACCACTGTTGCATAATGACCGTCTGTGGCTCACCATTTATCTCCAACATGATTTTTACATCATCATTTGTCACGGTTGATGTATAGCGAACACCGTTATACATCACATCATAATTCCAGGAAGCCGCATTATAATCTTCCAGACCATTAAATACAAACCAGTAACCCTCATCCAGATTATATTTATCCAGACATTTTGCCACAGTCTCAGGAGACACGGTTAATTCAATCGTATCGCTGCCATTGTTTGCCTCTTTCACAGCAGTTTGAAGCGCAGATTTTTTACCAGCAAGTTCCTGCAAATAAGATTCCGCATAAATACTTTCATAGGTTGTCTCCAGACTCCATGTAAATTTATACCATTTTTCATCCTCGCCGTCTACCTCTACCAGCTCGTAATCCGGCTTATAAGCAAAAAGATCATTCAAAATCTCATCGTCAAATACTTTTCGAAATACTGGTGCTGTATCACCTAATGCAGTTCCATTCTCATCTATACATGGTGCGCCAACAAATGCTACCGGCTCCATTGCACCATCTTCAGTTACATTATCGAATACTCCTTCATTTCTGGCAGTATCTAAATCAATGGCACCTGCAATACCGCATAGTGAAGCCATCAATTGCTGCAACACTGTTTCTTTATCTCTATTGTCACACACATTCTGATTTGTGTAATTTTCTGTATTAATATATGTCTCATTACCATCGGAATCCGTTGTTGCTTCCAAGTTATCTGCAGTTACATACAATTCTTTTGCATCTATGATTCGATACTCCGCCTGAATGTAATCTATCTGATCTTCCTTTTGTTCCGCTTTGGGACTATTTGTATTATTTGAAGTATCTGTTTCACTAATTGATCCCGCAGATACATTATCTTTATCGTTTGCTTTATCTGAATTTCCACATGCTGTCAGACTAACTACAGCCATTGCTACACATAATAAAATTGCCACCATTCTCTTTTTCAAATTTTTGTCCCCCCTCCACAGAAATATACCTGCCCTCTATATTGTAACCCAATACACTGTTTTTTTTATCTTTTTAATTTCCTATTTCTTATCATCATTTATATTCTAACATACGCATTCTAAAAATGCTATCTCGCTTATTATTAAGCAGTAACAATATGTATTATTTCTATTCTAATAACTGATGTTTCAAAGCATCTATGCTCTTTACCCAAGTAACTCTCAATAAACTACTGAACGTTTAAAGCATTTTATTGTAAAAAATTAGTATCATTTTCGTATCAAAAAAAGGACTCCCATTTCTGGAAGTCCTTAATTTATGCTTATTCGTGATTACTCGATGATTGTAGCAACACGTCCTGATCCTACAGTACGTCCACCTTCACGGATAGCAAATGTAAGACCCTGGCTCATAGCGATCGGATGAATCAGCTCGATTGTCATCTCGATGTTATCTCCAGGCATGCACATCTCTGTTCCCTCTGGAAGGTTGCAAACACCTGTTACGTCTGTTGTTCTGAAATAGAACTGCGGACGATAGTTGTTGAAGAATGGTGTATGACGGCCACCCTCGTCTTTAGTCAGAACGTAAACCTGAGCTGTGAATTTTGTATGGCATGTAAGTGTTCCTGGTTTAGCAAGAACCTGTCCACGCTCGATCTCGTTTCTCTGAACACCACGAAGAAGTGCTCCGATGTTATCACCAGCCTGAGCCTCATCAAGAAGTTTACGGAACATCTCGATACCAGTTACAACAACTTTACGAGTCTCCTCTTTGATACCAACGATCTCAACTTCCTCAGATACGTGAAGAACACCAGCCTCAACTCTACCAGTTGCAACTGTACCACGTCCTGTGATGGAGAATACGTCCTCTACAGGCATTACGAACGGTTTATCTGTGTCACGCTGTGGGTCCGGAATGTACTCATCAACAGCATCCATAAGCTCCATGATCTTGTCTCCCCATGGGCCAGCCGGATCCTCAAGAGCTTTAAGAGCAGAACCCTGGATAACCGGAATGTCATCTCCTGGGAAGTCATACTCGGAAAGAAGATCACGGATCTCCATCTCTACGAGCTCAAGAAGCTCCTCATCGTCTACCATATCACATTTGTTCATGAATACAACGATGTAAGGAACACCTACCTGACGAGCAAGAAGAACGTGCTCTTTTGTCTGAGCCATAACACCATCTGTAGCTGCTACAACAAGGATAGCACCATCCATCTGAGCTGCACCTGTGATCATGTTCTTAACGTAGTCAGCATGTCCTGGGCAGTCAACGTGTGCGTAATGTCTCTTCTCTGTCTCATACTCGATATGAGCAGTAGAAATTGTGATACCACGCTCTCTCTCTTCTGGAGCTTTATCGATGTTATCGAAATCTGTAGCTGTGTTACCAGCAACTCTTGCAGCTAATACTTTAGAAATAGCAGCTGTTAAAGTTGTTTTACCATGGTAAACGTGTCCAATGGTACCAATATTACAATGTGGTTTTGTTCTTTCAAACTTAGCTTTTGCCATTTTTGAATATCCTCCTTAAAATGATGCCCTATGGGCTATAGTTGTTATTTTCAATAACTCGGCTAACTCTGATTATATAAAATAATCAATCGTTTTTCAAGCTATTTCTTACCGGATTTCCTATATTTTATAGGAAATCCGGATGTTTTAGTCTTATTTTGACTTATCTGCTAAAACTTTTTCCACAGGAAAAAAAGATGGTCTATTATTTAGATTTGTCTGCTAATACCTTTTCCTGTACATTCTTTGGTACTGGC
>OHWC01001340.1_pt1 | contig 10976 bp, 14 predicted proteins | sample 1579541 | NCBI WGS metagenome assembly OHWC01 (sample SAMEA3882551, study PRJEB24775) | human gut metagenome | biome: human-associated habitat; feature: intestine environment; material: feces | place: Netherlands | collected 2009/2010
GAGAGGGCGAGCCCGGCAGAGGGAACCCTGCGCCTTTGTTTAGCACAGCGTACCGCAAGGCAGAGAGGGCAATCCCGCTTCCGGCGAGGCTTTGCCCGGTTTCGCTTGAGCTTACGACAAGAACCCCCACCCTATCCACGAAAAAAATCTACCAACAAAGGAGCCCCTATGCCAGAACTCACCGACCTGTCCTATGTCCGTGCGCTGTGCGAAAAGTACGATTTCGCGCTGTCGAAGGGCTTCGGCCAGAACTTCATCATCAACCCCGGTCTGCCCATCAAGATCGTGGACGCCAGCCGGGTGGACAAGCGCTACGGCGTCATCGAGATCGGCCCCGGCATCGGCGTGCTGACCCGCGAGCTGGCCAAGCGCGCGGCCAAGGTGGTCTCCATCGAGGTGGACGAGCGGCTGCCGCCCCTGCTGGCGGAGACGATGGCCGGCGTGGACAACTTTAAGCTGGTCATGAACGACGTGCTCAAGGTGGACCTGAAGGCCCTCATCGCCGAGGAGTTCCCCGGAATGCCGGTGGCCGTCTGCGCGAACCTGCCCTATTACATCACCAGCCCCATCGTCATGAAGCTGCTGGGCGACCGCCTGCCGGTGGAGAGCCTGACCGTCATGGTCCAGAAAGAGGCCGCCGACCGGCTGGCCGCAGCCCCCGGCACCCGCGCTTCCAGCGCCATCAGCTGTGCGGTGAGCTACTACGCCCAGTCGAAGATGATGTTCACCGCCGCGCCGGGCAGCTTCTACCCGGCCCCCAAGGTGACCAGCGCCGTGGTTCGGATGGACATCCGCCCCACCCCCGCCGTGCAGGTGGCCGATGAGGAGGGCTATTTTGCCCTCATCCGCGCCGCCTTCGGCCAGCGCCGCAAGACCGCCGCCAACGCCATCGCCAGCGGCCTTTCCCGCCCCAAGGAGGGCGTCATCGCCGCCATCGAGGCTGCGGGTTTCGACGCCCGCATCCGCCCCGAAGCCCTCACGCTGGAGGACTTCGCGAAGATCCAAGCGGCACTGGCAGACCAATAACGCCCTGCGCCCTTCGGCCCCTGCCGGAGGGCTTTTGTTTTGCCGCCCGGCCCAAAACCCGAAAATCAGCCTTGCCAAACCCGCCCGCCAGTGGTATACTATTCAGGTAACGTGTGCTAGTGTGGCGCAATGGCAGCGCAACTGATTTGTAATCAGTGGGTTGCAGGTTCAACTCCTGTCACTAGCTCCAAGAAAAATCCTGCGATATACCGTTAAAACAACGGCGTGTATCGTGGGATTTTTGCTTTTCTATGCGTTGCAAACTGCACAATGTTAACGGTTGTATTTGATGCAAATTATACGTTGACGGTTATATGATGAACGGTTATACTATAGTAAAAGGGGGGTGCTGTAATGGCTGTATCGGATGCACACAAAAGAGCATCGGTCAAATACAACGCAAGCAAGGATAACATCATGCTCCGCCCGTCTAAAGAGGATGGGGCAAGGATTCGCAAGGCTGCTGCGGACGCTGGCAAGAGCGTTCAGCGGTATTGTCTGGATATTCTGCTGGATGTGTGCCCGGCTGGTGCAGAAGGCGAGGAAGCAGCCGGGAAGGAAACCGCATAAACTTCCACAGAGAAGCCCACAACTTACACATGAAAGGATGGGTGTAGAATGAGCACAAGAGAATTGGCACGAACCCTGCTGGATCAGGTGCCAGAAAGCAAGCTGCTGTATGTTGTCGCATATCTTCAGGGCGTGACAACGCCGGAAGATGCAGAGATTCCCAACGCAGAGACACTGGAAGCCTTTGAAGAACTGGACAATGGCGGCGGTCACACCTATACCGGCCCCGTTGAAAACCTGATTAGTTCGCTGCTGGAGGATGAAAGTGCTTGAAGTAAAATACTCCACCAAGTTCAAGAAGGATTTGAAGGTGTGCCAGAAGCGGCATTATGACATGACCAAACTCCAGCAGATCATTAACGTATTGGCCGTTCCGGCAGCACTTCTACCTCAAAACAAAGACCACAGCTTGACAGGCAGCTATATTCCCCACCGGGAATGCCACATTCAACCAGATTGGCTGCTGGTTTACTACCAGACGGAAACAGAGCTGCATCTGTATCGCACCGGTACGCACGCTGATCTGTTTGGCCTGTAAATGAAAGGAGCTGTGCTGGAATGTGGTTTCCTGTCACTCGCTCCACGAAAAAAGACCCCAGAGCGGTGAAGCTCTGGGGTCTTTTGCATCTCTACTGCAAGCTGGTTTGGTGGCGGACATCGAAAAGAGCGACGATGTATCGCTAAAAATCGAACTTTGCCAAGGTGACGGAATTCGAAAAGGCTGGCGGAGTTGGAACTTCGCCAAGCAAAGCAAGTTCGCCAAGTTGGCGGAGATCAAAGATAGAACGTAGGTAAATTATTATTTTTGAACTTCGCCATCAGATTCTCCGCAGTCAAGGTAGGAATACCACTTGTTCTTTCCGTCCCGCTGGCGGATCGTCTTTTTGGTAATGCGCCCGGATTTGACAAGGTCTGCATAGGAACGGTCATAGGTGCGCTCGCTGCACCCGACCTCCTTGGTGACGGCGGCGCGCAGCTCGCTGCTGGCCATGCTGCCAAGGCGGCTCTCGGCCAGCGCGTTGAGGATGGCGGCGGTGGTGTCGTCCTTGGTCTGGGCAAGGCGGAGGCGGCGCTCCTCCATGAAGTCTGCGTCCTTCTTGTCGGTGGAGCCGTCGAAGATGGCCCGCGCGGTGGGCACGCCGTCCACGGTCACGTCCTCGATGTGCATCAGCACGGTCTGGGCGGGCTTGGAGTAACTGCTCTTCTCGTGGCTGAGGTAGATCTGGCCCTCGGTGCTGTTCTTGCAGCGGCCCATCATCAGCACGCTGCGGGCAATGTCCCACAGGTCCGAGCTGTCGGCGAGGCGGCCACGGCCCGAAACGCCCGGCCGCTTGTTGGTGTGCATGGAGATGAGGGTGGCGAGGTGGTACTTGGTGCTCAGGCTCTTCAGGGGCAGCACGGCGCCGCGCATCTGGTTGCGGCTGGCCATCTCCACGTCGGGGGGCAGAAAGCTTTGCAGCGGGTCTAAGATCAACAGGATGGGGTTGATCTTCGCCACAAAGGTGGTGATGTCGTCGTCTCCGATGCAGAGCTGGTGGCCGGTGCGCAGGTAGTAGTCGTCGGCACTGACGACCATCACCTTGGACATATCGGCTCCGGCGGCGGCGATGCGGCCCTTGAGCACCTTGCCGGGGTCGTCCTCGCCCGCAAGGATGAGCACCCGGCCGGTCTGGGCGGGCGGTTCGGGGAAGAAGCCGCTGGTCTGCCCGGCGGTGACGTAGGCGATGAGCTGGGCTTGCCAGATGCCCTTGCCGGTGCCGCCGTCGGCACCCAGCAGGGAGATCTCGCCCCGCGGCAGGATATCCGGCACGAGCCATTCGGTCTCCTCGCAGGGCACATCGCTCAGGCAGTAGGGCTCCGGGGCCTTGGCGTAGTGGTGGTCGTGCCATGCCATTGCGGATTCCCAAAAGGCGTTGTCGTCCTCACGCTGGCGCTTGGCGCACCCGGCACGCCATGTGTCAACCTGAGAAAACTTCGTGCCTACGGTAGAAACGGCATCCACAAGGTACTGGTACCGTTCTTGCTCATCGTAGGGGTCGTGATTGATGTATATCAACAAATAGGTGTAGTCGTTCAGCAGTTCCACAGCCGGGGTGGTGGCAAGATACTCCTTGAACGATGCGAGAAATGCTTCGCGGTCAGTCGTCATAAAGAATAGTCTCCTTTCTGTTTTAATTTGTGCGTCTAAACCACAATCATTGGTTGTAGTATACACCGGCTGACAAAAGATGTCAAGATTTTTTTGCAAAAAATGGTTGACAAATTTCAGATTCGATGGTAAAATATACAGGCGGTCAGCGATGGCCGCGTAAAAGTGAATCTGGGCGTGTTCCCGAGTGGCCAATGGGGACAGACTGTAAATCTGCTGCTTTTCAGCTTCGGTGGTTCGAATCCACCCGCGCCCACCAAAAAAACCAGCGTAGAAAATACGCTGGTTTTTTGTTTTGCCCGGCATCTTAAGTCACACCCACGAGGGTGGATTCGAACAGCTGCGGCGCTGTCGCAGAAGACAGCGCAAAAACAGCCCAGTGGGCTGTTTTTAGCAGCGCGGCTTGCGACATCCACCCGCGCCCACCAAAAAACCTCAACGTATACAAGTACGCTGAGGCTTTTGTTTTGCAACAAGGCTGGACTCATAGAGCGGGTGGATTCGAACAGCAGCGGAGCCGACCGCCGCCTGTGGCGGAAACAGGGAGGCGAGGCTGGGGCCGCGGCCAGCAGGATGCGAGCGGCAGAGAAGCAGACGCTGGGAGCCGCAACCCGGGTTCCTTATCATAAGCGCGGCTTGCGCAATCCACCCGCGCTCATGAAAAAAAACGCTGGTGTAGAAATACACTGGCGGTTTTCTTTTGCATAAATGTTAGCCTCACACTGGCGGAGGGATTCGCGGCTGAGGCTGTATTCTTTGCCTGCCATTTTGTTCATCCTTTCTTTCCATTTTATTTGTTGACATTGTATTGTAAAAGTGCTACATTGTATTCAGAAGGAGTGTGATACTATGGCACAAACCACCGTAAGCATCCGAATGGATAACGATTTGAAAAACAGTTTTGACCACATCTGCAATGAGCTTGGGATGTCCATGTCCACTGCCGTCACCATGCTGGCCAAAAAGATGACTCGTGAGCAGCGTCTGCCTTTTGAACTTTCGGTAGACCCTTTCTACTCCGAGCAGAATCAAGCCCGGCTGCGCAAGTCCATTGCCGAGATGGAAGCCACCGGCGGCACTATTCACGAGGTCAACCTTAATGATTAAGGCATGGACGGAGGAAGCATGGGAAGATTTTGAGTACTGGACGACATAGGACCGCAAGGTGCTCAAACGTATCTTGCAGCTTCTGAAAGACATCGACCGCAACGGCTATGAAGGCATCGGTAAGCCTGAACGCCTCAGCGGCGATCTGTCCAGCTACTGGAGCCGCCGGATCGATGACGCGAACCGCATCGTCTACCGCATCGACGGAGAGGTGGTCAAAATCGTCCAGTGCGGCTCCCATTACAGAGACAAATAAGTGCACCAGCAGCCCCACCCCGGGGCTGTTTTTTGTTTTGTCCGTATGCAGAGCTCGAACCTGTGACAGCTTGTTTTGGGTACTCTGCCAGCCGAGCGAATACGGCACGAAAAAAGCGCCCCCTCCTCGGAAACCATCCGAAGCGGGGGCGTTGTCATGCTTATGCAGTTATGGGCCGCATTTGCGGTCAGGTCCAGTTCTTCCGCCCGTAGCGGGTGGTCATCTGGCAGATCTCCTTTTGGAGCTTCTTGGTCAGCTGGGTCTTTTTCAGCCGCCAGCGCCAGTTCTGGCCCACGGTGGAGGGCTGATTGATGCGGGCGGAGTTGTCCAGCCCCAGCCAGTCCTGCATGGGGATGATGCAGGTCGCCGCTGCGCTGCGCAGGATCAGTGCGATCATGCTTTTATAGAGCTGCTCCTCTGGGGTGGCGTAGTCGTACAGATAGTCCCGCACCATGGTACGCTCGGCGGCAGTGATGGTCTTGTACCACGATACCAGCGTTTCGTTGTCGTGGGTTCCGGTATAGGCCACACTGTTCACAGGGTAGTTGTGGGGCAGATAGTCGCTGGCGCTGCCGGTATCCCGGGAGTCAAAAGCAAATTCCAGCACCTTCATGCCGGGGAAGCCGCTGTCCCGTACCAGCTGACGCACGGTGTCGCTCATGTAGCCAAGGTCTTCCGCGATGATGTTCCGCTTGCCCAGTGCCTGCTCCACAGCGCGGAACAGCTCGATGCCGGGGCCTTTTTCCCAGTGCCCATCCACGGCAGTCTCGCTGCCGTAGAGGATGGAGAAATACTCATCAAAGCCGCGGAAGTGGTCGATGCGCACCACATCGTACAGCTCAAAGCAGTACCACAGCCGGGTGATCCACCACTGATAGCCGGTTTCGCGGTGGGCTTCCCAACGGTAGAGCGGGTTGCCCCACAGCTGACCGGTGGGAGAGAAGCCATCCGGGGGAACGCCCGCCACCGCCGTGGGGATGTTGTCCTTGTCCAGCTGGAACAGGCCCGGGTTTGCCCATGCGTCCGCAGAATCCAGCGCCACATAGATGGGGATATCGCCGATGATCTGGACGCCCTTGCTGTTGGCGTAGGCTTTCAGCTTGCGCCACTGCTCGTCGAACTTGAACTGAAGATACTTGTGGTACTCCACCTCAAAGTACAGCTCCCGGCGGTAGTAGTCCATGGCGGGCTGCCAGCGCAGACGGATATCCTCTGCCCACTCGATCCACGGCTTGCCCTCAAAGCGGCCTTTCACCGCCATGAACAGGGCAAAATCGTCCAGCCACCACTTGTTTTTCTCGCAAAATGCCGTAAACGCTTTGTTGTGACCGATGTCGCTGCGGGAGTACGCCAGCCGCAGCAGACGGCCGCGCTCGGTATACAGGCGGCTGTAATCAATGTCGTCTGCCTTGCGGCCGAAGTTTGCCTTTTTGCACTCGGCGGCGGTCAGCACTCCTTCCTCCACCAGTGCATCCAGACTGATGAAATAGGGGTTGCCCGCAAAGGCGGAAAAGCTCTGATACGGGCTGTCGCCGTAGCTGGTCACACCCAGCGGCAGGATCTGCCAATAGGTCTGTCCGGCTTCCTTGAGCCAATCCACAAAGTCGTATGCTTCCTGCGAAAAGCAGCCGATGCCGTAAGGGGACGGCAGACTGCTGATGGGCAGCAAAATGCCTGCACTTCTCTGCATCTTCTTTTACCTTCCTTTATAACTCGATCATAACACCGGCGTGGTCAGACACCTGCGGCTCCTGCAGGCCGCCAAACACCACCCGGCTGCTCTTGACAGCCACCGCCTTGGAACACCAGATCTGGTCGATGCGCTTTTTGGCCGCTGCATCCGGGGCATCCCGCCAGCCATCAATGGCTTCCACCACCGTGTAGCCCGCGTCCCGCTGCTGCGCCAAGCGGTAGGTATCCTGCCAGCCGCTGCCCAGCACAAGGTCGTAACCCTCGCCCCGCACATCGGCTTCACTGTTGAAGTCGCCCAGCAGAAAGGCGGTCTTTTTTGCGCCCGCTGCCTTTGAAAGCTTTTCCCACTGGGGAGCGAAAGGCTCTACCTCGTCCTTCCACCAGCCCAGATGCACCGTATAATACCAGACATCTCCTGCACAGACGCCCAGCGTGCGGCGGGTCTTCCAGTTGTTGTAATCATTGATCTGGCTCAGCAGCAGGTTTTCGGCGTCGGTGATGGGTGCACGGCTGAACACCGCCGCGCCCTCATCGTAAATGTCGTAGCCCACCTTTGCCGGGAGCCAGCTCCAATCGTAGTGCACGCCCCGCGCTTCCAGCATTTTTGCCACGGCTGCGGCGTGGTTGTCCGCTTTCAGCAGCACCATATTGCCGGGGCAGGGATAGTACCCCGCCGGAGCCTCTGCCAGCAACGGCGCAGCGGCGGTCTGGTTCACCTCCTGCAGGGCGAACACCTCCGGCTGCTCCTTTGCGATGAAGTCTACAAATATCTCCCGCTTTGCCTCATGCTCCGGGATGATAAGGCTGTGGGTATTCAATGTCAGCAGTTTCATAGTTTTTACAGAATATCGTTGATGTCAGATTTCAGAACGTCCGCCTTGGGGCCGTACACGGCCTGAATGCCGTCGCCCTTCACCAGCAGGCTCAGAGCGCCCTCGGCCTTCCATGCGGCAAGGTCGGCAACCTTGGCAGGGTCTTTTACGGTAACGCGCAGACGGGTCATGCAGGCGTCCACCAGCACGATGTTCTCCCGGCCGCCCAGCAGGGCGATAATGCGCTCGGCCTGACCATCAACCACATTGAGAACCCGAACCTTCTGGCCACAAAGATCATTGTGCCGCATAAGCTCATCCCCCGGGAGAGCTGCTGCCCGCCGGAGGAGCGGCACTGAGCAAGTGCTTTTTCAGCAATACCGTGTCCGCTTCCGGGAGCTGCCGCGCAGCGCTTGATATACTGCCCCCATGCCAAAAAGGCACAAAAGAATGCCCGCCCAGCTGTGGAAAACCACGGTGGGCGGGCATTTTGCGTTTTATTGTTCGTGCCGCTGTAAAAGCATTCAGAGGGCGGCGGTCTGGGGTACCAGCCGGAAGAGCATCACGGGCAGCTCGCTGTTTACAAAATCCAGCGTAAGGATGATCTTTCCGCGCTTTGTTTCAAAAGGCATCTCCGTCTGTGTGCCGTCCGGGGCAATGCGCACAAGCGTTTTGCCTTCCAGCAATCCGGCGGGCAGCGCGAGCCTTACCAGACCGGTGGGCTGCGTCAGGCTGCCGGCAGTCTCAAATGCCACACTCAGGTATTCCCCGTTCGTCCGTGCGGTCACATCCTCCGCAGAAAGACTGCCGCTGATAGTCCACGCCGTTGCGGCGTCGATCTTTTCCAGCTGCGCGGCGTTTTCTGCCTGCCCGCACACGGGGCAGAAGGTCAGCGTTTCGCCTTCCGCAGTGCGGAAAGTAAACTTCCGGCAATCAGTGCTGCCAGTGTGCGCGCAGCCCTGCCGCAGACAATCGGCGCTCTGAGAGCCGGTTCCGTTCGGGGACCATGCACCGAACTGGTGTCCCAGCTTATCGGTCGGGTCTGCGGTGTAGCTGTCTTTGCAGCGGGAGCAGGTAAAAACAGTATAGCCGTCTGTTTCACAGGTAGGCTCTACGGTAACAGCCTGATAATCATGGTTCAGCGCGGGCAGTTCCGCATAGGTGGTATAGTTGCAGCGGGAGCAGGTTTCGTAAGCGTTCCAGCCCTTTTCCGTACAGGTGGGGGCTTTTGCTGCGTGCTGCTCCAGAGCATGGTTCAGCGTGGGCAGTTCTTTGCGGGTGGTATAGTCGCAGCCGAAACGGGAGCAGGCTTCGTAAGCATCCCAGCCGGGTTCCGTACAGGTGGGGGCTTTTGCTTCGTGGTGCTCTAAATCATGTTTTAGCACGGGGATTGCTCGATAAGTGGTATAGATGCAGCGGGAACAGGTGTCGAAAGCGTCCCAGCCGGGTTTCGTACAGGTGGGGGCTTGCGCATCATGATGCACCAGAGCATGATTATTTAGGTTTCTTTTGCCGTATTTCCCACCACACGCCTCACAGACCGCTTTGGTGGTGCAGGTTGCTGTGCCACCGGTACAGCTTGCGGTACCATTTAAGCCGCAGCGCAAGCAAATGATGCGGTGCGTGCCGTTGCCAAGGGAGGCGTTCGCCGGAGTTTTCCATTTGTGACCGAGAATGCCGTATTCCGCGCCGCATTTTTCACAGGTTTTGCCTGTGGTGCAGGTGGGCGTTTCGGTGCCGCCGGTATGGTCCGAAAGATTTCCATAAACAATGCTGTTCTTCCTGCCGCAGACTGAGCATTTTATATGGATCCTATGCTTGGTTGAATCAACTTTTGTATATCCGTGGATCTCATAGTTTCTTTGTTGCATACAGACGAAGCAGTACGTATAGATAGAATCTGCCGCTTTAACGTTTAACACGATCCCCGGTATCAGGCACACCATTGCCAGCACCGTCAAACACCAGATCAGCCATTTTTTCATGTTGCTCCCTCCTTGTCATCAAACCTTGTTATCCTTTCAGATCAAACTGCACGGACAGCGATGCAAGCACGGCATCTACCACCTTCCGCGCCTGGGCAAGCATATCGATCTCCGCCACAAAAGCGATGACCTGCTCGCGCTCCTGCGCGGGGACCTGCAGCGCACTCAGGCTCATGCTCAGGAACCGCCGTATTTTGCGCTCCAGCGTAAAGTAGGGGTCGCACCGCCGTGCCATGTAGCCGCGCATCATGCCAGCCGTGCCCAGCTCCATCTCGTAGAAATCACACTCGGCGCACCCGGGCAGATACGCGCTGAACGCCGCCTGCAGCTCCGCCGTGGTGCTGCGGTGGATGATCTCCGCCGTGGCGGGGAAGGTGTACGCTTCCACATAGATATCCCGCAGATTCTCGCTCAGCTCGGTCATCGCCAGCTGCAAAGCCGTTTCCACCGCGTAGAGGTACACCGGCGAGGGGGCATTTGCCGCCAGCGGCCTTACCGCGCCGAACTGCCTGCTGAACATCATGCCAATCAGCTCGGTCAGCACGCCGTCCTTGGTGCGGAAAATATTCTGGAACGACCCGGCAGAAACATCTGCTTCCTTTAAAATTTCTGCCACCTTGGTGTTCGTGTAGCCTTTTTCCAGAAAAAGCCGGACACAGGCGGTCAGTATCCGCCGTTTTGCTTCCTTGCTGTCGTATCTGCGCGCCATTGGAAATCATCCTTTTCTATAATTGGTTTCTGACCCAATTATATATTGATTTGAAAATCGAGTCAAGTAAACTTTTAAGGGCGTATTTTGGGCAGTTTGACGAGGGAGAGCTTTCTGCGGGTGCGCATCCGGGCAAAACAAAGCGCAATGGACCTTGCTGTTATCCGCTGCCGCAGCCAGACAGTTCGCGGCAGCAAAAAAGAGGCCACCGATCGGGGTGACCTCTTTTCAGCGTATTTTCAGCGTAAAGCCCGCAGCAGCCCGTAGGCAGCCAGCAGACACAAGGGGATGCCGACGCACCATGTCGATGACCAGAATTCAGAATCAAATCCGCATAGCCCAGCGGGTCATTGTAGATGAGATAATCCAGTTCTGACCTCTGCGCCATGGTCACATCCAACGCATCCTCGACCCCGGTGCAGCGGGCAGAGCTGGACTGGCTGCTCTACAATAAGCCCTCGGAGTACGCTCAGCTTGTGCTGAGAGGGGAGATGGAGCGTTATCTGTCGCTTGGCTGCGGCCACGGCAGACCGGAAGATTAAGCCCTTATAAAGAACACGATGCCCACCGACCTATGGTTTTCGCCATAAGCTGGTGGGCATCTGTTGTTCTGGTTTATAATTCACTGATGGTTGCAGTAATGGGCTGCATGAGGATTCGCCTGACCGGG
>OHWC01001363.1_pt1 | contig 10730 bp, 5 predicted proteins | sample 1579541 | NCBI WGS metagenome assembly OHWC01 (sample SAMEA3882551, study PRJEB24775) | human gut metagenome | biome: human-associated habitat; feature: intestine environment; material: feces | place: Netherlands | collected 2009/2010
CAAAACGCAATTTTTTGTGGCTATGAATAGTTACTATAACAATATTATAGCTGCGTTGAATGACAGTCACTGTCTATGGCACAATTTTTCTTTAATTTCAGCAATTATTTTTTTGCTTATGCCATAATAATATCTATAGCATACATTGTCAATCTCTATATATGTAATTTTCATTTTTGTTTTCTGCTATCCTAGGTTTATGATCTACTTACTATGAAAGGACTGATGCTATGAATATTGGAAAACGCATTACTTTTTTTCGCACCGCAAAAAATTATTCTGTAAATAAGCTTGCAACACTGTCTGGTATCTCGCAAAGCTATCTGCGCGATATTGAACTAGGGAATAAAAATCCTACAATCGAAATCTTATCCTATATCTGCGAAGCATTAAATATCTCACTGCGTGAATTTTTTGATGAGCAGACAAATGGACAATTTTGTGATGATCCACTTATTGCTAAAGTATACCGCCTGACGCCAAAACAACGCGAAGCTTTACTTGTCTTTCTCGACTCTATATTAGAATAAAATGTCAAAAACAGCCCTCTGCTGATATGTAATATCTTCCGCAGAGAGCTGTTTTATTAAAAAAACATTATTTTGAAATACTTTTGCAAAAAGTCTTAGATTTCCTCTTTTCCACCTGTCTTTGCGCGAATTACACAAAGTGCTCCTACTAAAATCACAATACAAATCGGAAGTGAAATAAGAGAAAGCTGTGCCATACCAACTGCCTGCAGCACACCAATGATAAAATATCCTACCATACATACAGCTGCCACGAGTGCAACATATGGAATCTGAGTTGCTACATGGTTGACATGCTCACAATGACCGCCTGCTGATGCCATAATCGTTGTATCAGAAATTGGAGAGCAATGATCACCGCACACAGCACCTGCCAGACAGGATGAGATTGAGATTGCCATCATCTGACCAGACGGAAATACACCGATTACAATAGGTATAAGTATACTGAAAGTTCCCCATGATGTTCCTGTTGCAAATGCAAGAAATGCCGCAACGAGGAAAATGATCATAGGCAAAAAGCCCTGCATTCCCTGTGCAGAATGCTCCACCAAATCTGCAACAAATACCTTCGCACCAAGAAGATTTGTCATACCTGACAGTGTCCATGCCAAAGTAAGAATCATAATAGGTGCAATCATAGATTTAAATCCATCTGGAATACACTCTGTAAATTCCTGGAAGGTGAGAACATCTCTCATCATATAGTAAACAAATGTGAATGCCAATGTCACAGCACCGCCAAGTACAAGTCCAACAGACGCATCAGATCCTGCAAAGGCGTCTACAAATGATGTACCTTCAAAAAATCCACCTGTATAAATCATTGAAATAATACAGCTTACAATCAAAACGGCTACTGGAAGAATCAGATCAAGCACATGAGAATTTTCCTTAATAACTTCTTCCTCATTGCCCTCATATGGCCTTCCCGGTGTAGTAAATAAATCACCTGCAATTGCATTCATCTCGTGGCGCTTCATTGGTCCAAAATCAACGCGAAGAAGTGTGATAGCAACTAGCATTACAAGTGTAAGAATCGCATATAGATTGTATGGGATTGTCTGAATAAACACGGCAAAACCATTGATTCCAGAATCAGATGGAACAGATGAAGTGACTGCTGCTGCCCAAGAGCTGATTGGTGCAATGATGCATACTGGTGCTGCTGTCGCATCAATAATATAGGACAGTTTTGCTCTTGATACCTTGTGGCGGTCTGTCACAGGACGCATAACACTTCCTACTGTCAGACAGTTGAAATAATCATCGACAAAAATCATTACACCAAGAATCATAACACTGATCTGTGCACCGATTCTTGTCTTAATACGCTTTGATGCCCACTTTCCAAATGCTGCTGAACCGCCTGCTTTATTTAACAGTGACACCAAAATTCCAAGCATAACAAGAAACACAATTATTCCGACATTCCATGCATCTGCAAGCTTATACACCATACCGCCCTCTTCATGAAAGAACATAGTGTTGACCATTGTTTCCAGATTTCCATTAGAATACAGCAATGCACCTGCAAGGATTCCTGCAAGAAGTGATGTATATACTTCTTTTGTAAAAAGTGCAAGACCAATTGCAATAACTGGCGGAAGCAGTGAAAAAATGGTAGCATATGCGATGCTTGTATATTCACCGTCTGTCTCTTTGCCTCCTGTTATTATTGTGACAACAAGTAATGCTGCAAATACTGCAAGCAGCACAAGCATTACCATTTGTTTTCTTTTAATTTTCACTTATAGTCCCCCTTCTTTAGACTTCTTAAAATAAATTCGTTACCATTATAACTGCTCATAAATGCGTTGTAAAGTTTTTTCTAAAAATTCTATATCAATTGGTTTTGCAATATGTGCATTCATACCAGCAGCAAAACACTGCTTTGCATCCTCTTCAAAAGCATTTGCTGTCATTGCAAGAATGGGAATTGTTTTTGCATCTGGTCGTGTGAGACTTCTAATCGCCTTTGTTGCTGTAAGTCCATCCATAACAGGCATCATTATATCCATCAAAATTGCATCATACGTTCCAGGCGGATTTTTTGTAAACTCATCAAGTGCCTGCTTTCCATCTGATACATTCGTTACAAGAGCACCTCTGTCAGTCAGAAGTGTTGTCGCAATCTCAGCATTTAGTTCATTATCCTCTGCCATCAATAGCTTCATACCCTCAATACTGCCAGTCGACTCTTTTTCCTGCAGCTTTTGTGGTGGTGGGGCTATCTCAAATGGAATTGTAACAACAAAGGTTGAGCCGACTCCCACTTCACTTGAAATTTCAATTGTTCCTTTCATCTGATTAATCAGTTCCTTTACAATTGCCATTCCAAGTCCTGTTCCCTGATAAATGCTTCTTGCATCATTTTTTTCCTGTACAAATGGTTCAAAAATATGAGACAAAAACTCCTTGCTCATACCCATGCCGTTATCTGAAATAGTCCATCTGTACGTACAAATCCCATCCTTATCTCCAAGTGACTCTACAGATGTCATTATAGTTCCATTTTTCCTGTTATATTTAATACAGTTTCCGTAAATATTTAAAAAGATCTGGCGAATATGAAGAGGGCTTCCGTAAATATAAGGATAAACAAAATCTGTTTTTTTCTTCTCATACTCCCATTTAATTCCTTCACTCACTGCGCGTGATATAGTGATTGTTTCAATATCATTCATCAATTCCTGCAAACAAATCTGTTCATGCTTCAAAGCAATATTGCCTTCCTCAAGCTTACTCATCTGCAGTATATCGTTAATCAATGAGAGTAAATGGTCTGCTACAACTTTCATCTTTTCATGATTTTCCTTCACAAGCTCTTCATCATCAAAGTGCTCCTCATCAATCTTTAAAAGACCAATGATTCCATTAAGCGGTGTACGAATGTCATGACTCATGCGCGCCAAAAACTGTGTTTTTGTGCGGTTTGCCACGCGCATTTCATCAAAAGCCGCCTGCAATCTTGCGTGCTCCTGCTCATCGCGCTCATGCAGCTGGGTAGTATCCTGCAAGAGAACAATTGCATGGACAACATAAATCTCATTCCTTGTTTCTTCGTCAAACACAACTGTCTGCGTCATCAAAATAGTTTTTTGTATCCAGTAAACAATGCCATTATCTCCATAAATACAAAATTCAACTGACAAATATTTTTCGCCCGCATCAAAACGCTTTAACAGCTTTTCACAATCATCTGCCATACGATAGCTTCCAAGAGTTTCCTGCGTGACTATTCTTTTATACTCACTGCAATAATCCCTATATGAACCAGGAAGCGGATAATCAAAAAGCATATCCAGACTTTCTTTTTTTCTTTTACCTAAAAGGATGATTCTTTCCAAAATATCATTTGTGAGATTTACCGTATAAATGACATCAGCTTGTTCGAGAAGTGCATCTACGTAGCTGTCGTTCTCCAAAATAGACTGCTTTAGCTGTTCATAATAAATTGTCAGCTGTTCCTTTGCATCTGCATGGCTTCCTGCACCCTGACAAATAGTTTCAAATGCCAAGAGAAAATGATGAAGCATTCCAGTTTTTTCCCAGTCTACTGGAATGAATGTCAGGCGGCTGTAACTATCTTGCTCATTTACATCATACTTAAGCTCCATAACGTCCTCTTTTGTGCGCATCTTTTCACACAAATAAGAAATCTTAAGGCATTGACGGAAACGATCTTTATCCTGTTTTCCTATCTTCTCTTTAACAATCTGCTCTGCAGCACCAGAATAGCTTCCATCCGGTGCCAGAAAAAAATTGTTGTTTGCACGAATTGTACGATATGTATCTAGCTTTACATCACAGTACAGACAATACGTGAAAGTTTTTCCATGCATATTCAATAGCTTCAACAGCTTGTAATCCAATTGTCTTTGCGCTGCTGCCTCCTCACGTTTTACATGATTCTTATTTATATACATATTTTTATCTGCGTAATTAAACAGTTCCTGCATTGTACTTCCAGGAAACTCGCTTGCAAGTGCAAAGCCCACTGCATAGCTTAATGGAGTATCTGGATATGACTTAGATTCTTCTGCCATCTGTTCTCTTACTGATGCAAGGCAGGCTTTCATCTCTTCCTTACCCATTCCGTGAGTAACAGCAATAAATTCATCTCCTCCTGCTCTCCCCACAAACTGTTCTGCCGGCATGGATGCGCGTAAACAGACGGCGAAGCGGCGAATATATTCATCACCTGCCTCATGCCCCATACTATTATTGATTATGCGAAGATTATTCAAATCAAAGCTGCACACACCTATATCCTCTGGTGCGGCATCTGGCTGACTTAACAATTCATCACATTTATTTCTATTAGGAAGCCCTGTCGCACCATCAATATATACTTTTTTCTGCAAAACACGATTCATCGCCGCATATCGCACAGCTTTAATAAATTCATATCCTATCAGAAGTATCAACACAACAATATCTGCTGTTATATATTTTTCAAGTACTGATAATGATGATGCCTTTCGCTGAGAATACACCTCTGCCAGTCCTGTTGCCTCATCACAAATTTCAAAAAAATGTTCACTCTTTGAAAGAATCTGTGTTTTATCAGCTCCATACGCACGCACCTGCATAATTTCCTGTTCTAACATTAAAAAGTATTCATTCAGTTCTTCCATCTTTGTCTGAAAATCACTATCCTCCAGACGAACCAAGTTCAGCTCTTTGTTTCCATTCATCAATCCATCGATAAATGACTCAATCTCCTGAATCATATCATCTTCCTGTTTTCCAGAAATTTCAAGCTTTACGATACGCTGCGTTTTACCACGAACAAGACCTGCATAGTTAACTATACGAGCCGTTCCCTGGATACTAGATACAATCATCATCATCGCAATAATTAATACAACTAAAATAACCGTAAGTATACCAATGCTTATTTGAACAATACCAGCTGATTTTTTCTTTGTACTGCTGTAAGCCATTATCAACTCTCCTTTATTTCTTCCCTATTGTTTCAAACGTAATTTATCACCTATCAGTAAATTTATTTTTCAGTGCCTGAACAAGTTCTTTAATTACGATTGGCTTTGACAAAAAGCCATCCATGCCTGATTCAAGTGCTTTTTTTCGATCTTCATCGAATGCATTGGCTGTCATTGCCAATATTGAAATATTTGCTAATGCAGGATCCTTCAGCTTTCGAATACATTTCGTAGCCTCATACCCATTCATAACAGGCATCTGCACATCCATCAGCACCAAATCGTAAGTGCCTGGCTTTGAAGTACTTACCTTCTCTAGCGCCTCAGCTCCATTTTCTGCTGTGTCAACAATAAAACCATACTCGGTAAGAATCTCCGTGGCTATCTCACTATTTAATTCATTATCTTCGACAAGCAATATATGTTTGTTTTTGAAATTGAAATCTGCCTCTGGAAGAACGTCATCATTATTTTGTTCTTTTTTCTGGCCAAGTGCAGTCATTAAGGTTTCACGCAGATCTGACATAAACATCGGTTTCGCACAGAACGCAGTTACGCCTGCTGCTTTTGCTTCCACTTCAATTTCTGACCAGTCATATGCGGTCAGTATAATAATCGGAGTATCATCGCCAAGACTTCTTATCTGACGCGTAACTTCAATTCCATTCATATCAGGCAGCCGCCAGTCGATAATATACGCATGAAAAGCATCCCCTAACTCTATTGACTGTTTTGCACGAAGAACAGCCTCCTTACCTGAAAGAGTCCACTCTGAACGCATTCCAACCTTTACAAGCATCTTTGTAACACTGTCACATGTATTAAAGTCATCATCTACTACTAATGCCTTAAGACCTTCTAACTCTGTTATCTTTTCAACGCGATGCTTCTCAGACTGAATACGAAACATCAAACGGATAATAAATTCTGTACCTTTGTTTTTCTGCGTCTTAATCTCAATCGTACCGCCCATCATATTCACGATATTTTTGGAAATAGCCATGCCAAGTCCAGTACCCTGAATTTTGCTTACAGTAGATGTTCGCTCTCTCTCAAAGGGATCAAAAATTTTCTGTGCAAACTCCTGACTCATGCCAATTCCATTATCCTTGACTCTAATCTCATATTGAGCACAATCTTTTTGAGTACTTGGAAACTGTCTTAGACGAACAGAAACTGTTCCTCCTGCCGGTGTAAATTTAATTGCATTTGACAGCAGATTCAAAAGCACCTGATTTAATCGTGTCTTATCGCAGTATATATCTTCATCTGTAACATCCATTGCATCCATATAAAGTTCCAACTGCTTTGCATGAATTTGTCCGCTTATAATTGTCTTCAAATCATGAAGAAGATCTGACAAATTAACCTTAGTTTCCTCAAGATGAATCTTTCCGCTTTCAATACGGCTCATATCCAATATATCATTGATCAAAGAAAGCAGATGATTGCTTGATGCAAGGATTTTTCCCAAATAATCTCTTACCTTTTCCTGGTTTTCAATATTGCTTACAGCAAGTGTAGTAAAACCTATAATGGCATTCATTGGTGTTCGAATGTCATGAGACATATTTGAAAGGAATGTACTCTTTGCACGATTGGCTGTTTCAGCTGCACTGACAGCATCTGACAATGCCTGATTCATTTTCCTATCGGCAGTTCTATCTGACATTACAATGATACATTTTTGTTTTTTCTCTATCTCACTGCCCATTGCTATGATATGAAACCAACGCTGTTCCCCTGTTTTTTTATGAACATACTCAAAATCCCACTCAAGCAGTCCTTTTAGATGTTTAGATCTTTGTCCTTCTGTATCCTGCGGATGAAGCTTTCCCAAAACATAAATATTCTCTTTAATCTGTTTCACTGTAATACCAAGCAGCTTTTCAACATTCGGACTTACATAGTCAACTCTGGCTGTCTTAGCATCTACCATCAAAAAAACATCATCTACATTCATCGACAGTTTTTTAAACATCTCATCCCTGTACAAAATTTGTGTATTTTTGCTCTTTATATTTAACCGGTTTTTTCTAAGAATCATTACAATAATGAATGCTGCAATACTAAACAGCAGGGCACCTACAATAATAAGCGTACTAAACTGCAGCTCATTCATACTGGCATTGACAATATCAGCTGGAACAATTCCAAGCAATTCCCAATCCTGAATGTTCACCTTTTCATAAATCAGATAGTAATTTCTTCCCTCTAAATTTACAAGCATAGCGCCTGTGTGTCCCTGCTTAAGCTCCTCTGAAAATGCCATAATCTCATCTTCTGAAAGCCCAGAATGATCTCTTAAAACAGCTATGAAATTATATGCTGTTTTCCATGACTCTGGTGCATGATCAATCACAACGCGTCCGTCTGAATGAACTACATATCCACCTGCATTTCCCTGAAAAGCAGAGATATCTAATACTTTTACAATATCAGAGTTGTCATATGCAACAGCAATGGCGTCATATTCAAACCCCTGATAAATTCCATTAACTTCAGGACATGCAAAAACAAGCATCTGTGATTTTCCAGGCAGTGCTGCATTCATTATAATATCATTTCTCTGAGTGATCTTATCATCAAGATTTCCCTGTAATCCAAGATACCCGGTTTCGCCTGTTATCGTTTTATAATTGCCATCAAACGATAAAAAATAAAAGCCCGAAAATCCTGTTTCTTCCTGTACTTTATTGATATAATCACAAATTTCTTTTTCTGTCGAAGCCTTCTGTAGATACGCACTCCACATATGAAGATATGTCAAATTTTTATTGACAAGTTCATTTAATGCTTTATTTGACTGGTGAAAGATCTCTGTCAAATGAGAAGTACTTTCCTGATACACAGTCTTCGACACAAACCTTGTATATTGGATGCCCACCATACTGACTCCAATGATTAAGACAATTGCTGCTGCAAATACTCCCAGTCTTTTTTTCATAAACTGTTTCTTTTTCCTGTAATTTATCTCATCCATCTACTTACCTCAAAGTAATATACGGCTCTGGCTCTGCCAAAACAGCATCATCCCCTAAGACATAATCGATCCACGTATCCTTCACAAGCGTGTCTCCACCTTCAAACATATCACCTTCTGATGAAAGAAATGGCTCCATATGTTTTTTTGTTGCCAGACACATCACGGTAAATGTATCATCATCTTTGATTGTCTTTTTGTCTTTTTTAACGCTAGTCAATGTATAGCCATTGCCATTTTCCTTAACCTCCATAGAAATGCCGCTTACAACTGGCAGTGAACCGCGGTTAAATGGAATAAATCCACCCTCGCAGCCTTCCACAAAAGCTTTTAATATTTCTTTCAGCTTTGCTCCTGTTATTTCGCATTTGTAAGAAAAAAGACTATTTGGCATGATCATGCTGACTGCCATTTTTTTAGTATAGTCAGCCTGCAGCACATTTCCTGTAAAACTGTTTCCCGCTGCAATAAGCACATCTGTCCCATAAATACCTCGCAGCGTATTTGCCATAACTGAATAAGCTTCATTTCCGCCTTCAGCATGGAAATAATTTGAATATGTATTCTGCACCTTTAACACAACATCATCAGAAGCTGATTTTTCCTCCTTTAACTGGTCATTAAATGCCTGATATGCCTGATTTGAATCATACTCACCTGCAATCATCTTAGAAACCACATCTTTAGAAATAGAAAAGAAATCATTTGATGCAATGCGAATATACATATGGTTTTCTTCAATAACAGGCTTAATATCTTTTAAATACTCAGTAAGATGAAAATCCACATTCTGACTGTAGCTTAACATATCCTGACCATCCGCAATAATTAGATTTTGCGCTTCCTCTGACATCATCTCTTTTAATACCTTCATTGCTTTTTTGCGTCGCGAATCATCCTGTTCCAAATCTTTATTTAAAGCTATCTGAAAATATGGAGTTGTCATGATCCATTTTTCACCATTCTGATTAAAGAATGGTAAAAACGCTGTATCGATGCCCTGATCCTGAAATGTCTTCACCATAGCTGAAGTGCCAAAATACATAGCAAGCTCTTCATTTTGATACATACCTATTACATCATCATAATTAAGTTTCAGATCGTCTTGTCCCAATTTCACATCATTAATAAACTGTTCCATATGCTCAAAAGCCTGCGGCCAAACAATATCATCCAGGCCAACACGCTCTTTGTTGGCAGGATCACTATAAGCAGTACGCCACTTACGTCCATCCGTAGATGTAAGCTCTGAAGCAGACAGTCCCTGCAGTGTTTCCATACATGTATAATCATAGTAATAATCTGCAGTAAATCCGCGAACACCTGCTTCTTCAAATTTTTGGCACGCCAAAACAAAGCTGTCATAATCTGTCGGCAGCTCAATACCATACTTTTCAAACAATCCTTTGTTTACTACAAATCCATGCGCATCCGCGCATACAGGAAGCCAGTTCACACTTCCATCCTCGTTCATGAAATTATTGAGATATGTATTATAGACTGCACCTGCCTCATTTGTTGTGGAAAGATCCATGAGACTATCCTTAAGCGGACTTGCATCATGAAGTGAGAAACGACAACACGTAATAATATCAGGAAGTCCGCCATTTTCATCCAAGAACTTATAAAAATCCAAATCGTTATTGCCAACTACAAATTCAATATTCACATCTGGAAGCTGTGACTGAATATAAGGTGCATATTTATCATACAAATTTGTGGTCCACAAGTACACCCTAATTGTTTCTGCCTCTTCTTTTTTTACACTCTTTTTCACACAGCCTGCTAAAAGTACAGTGCCCGTCAACAGCAGGAACAATATTACTTTTTTTCTTCTCAATTTTAAATCCCCCCTTATGGAAAATATGTACCGCCACATAGTGCAGTACACATTTTGGGCAAAATACATATTGATTATATTCCTAAACGAGACAAATTACAAGCAGTTTCTTAAATAAAGAAAATGCACTGCCGACTGATTAATTTTCGGCAATGCTCTCTCTACCTACTTTGTTCGATTTAAGAATATCAGTTTGCTTTGCAAGATCCTGTGTTCTGTAGCTGCTGTAACGGGGGTGCGGACTATTTTTATTCTTTTAATCCGTTTATTTCGTATACTCTTTTTTGCTGCTTTGCCTCATAAATAGCTTTTTTAGTACTTTTGAAAAAACTCAATTACAAATCGAACATTTTCTCGAACATCTAGCTAAATGGGGAGTGCGGACAATTTTTGGACCTAATGTCGAAAGATGTTAGGAGGAAGAAATG
>OHWC01001373.1_pt1 | contig 10678 bp, 8 predicted proteins | sample 1579541 | NCBI WGS metagenome assembly OHWC01 (sample SAMEA3882551, study PRJEB24775) | human gut metagenome | biome: human-associated habitat; feature: intestine environment; material: feces | place: Netherlands | collected 2009/2010
CCATTTCCTTTCTCTTTCTGATCATCGGAAAGGGATTCTGTCACAAGGTTCAAAAGTTCATCTTTTTCCTCAAATGTGGAAAGAAGACCTGCCGCACTCTCTGAATCAGAAAGTTCCGGATATTTCAAAATATTGGTTGCACCGCTTGTGTAGATCTGCAGATCCTCGTTTTCACTCAGTGTCTGTCCCAGTGCATCCAGCACATGGGAAACAATCTCACTGTGCACGCCTGCCTGCTCTTTCAGTTTGGAAATCGTTCCCAGATTGATTTCCTGCAGTGACAACCCATTCAATGCTGTATTCAGCAGAATGTTCAGTTTCAGTAAAGTTTCGTTGTCGAGCGGTTCTTCCACGTCGATCATCTGATTCTTTACCATGTTGCTGTTCATTACGATAACTGCCAGTATATGTTTCTCATCTACATTGGACAGCTGCATAAACTTTACTTTGTTTCCACTGTAAGTCGGTGCGGAAACAATTGTCGCATAATTGGTGTTGTTTGCAAGCATCTTTGCAACCTTTTTTAATACCTCATCCATCTTCTGGGTTTTTTCTATTACGAAGTCCTTCATTTCTTTGACTTCCCGGTCTTTTTCCTGCATCAGATGATCCACATAAAACCGATAGCCTTTGTCTGAAGGAATTCTTCCTGCTGATGTATGTGGCTGCACGATATAACCAAGTTCTTCAAGATCTGCCATCTCATTGCGGATGGTTGCAGAACTTAAATTCAGATCCGTATATTTTGAAATGGTTCGTGATCCCACAGGTTCACCGGTTGCAAGATAATTACGGATAACTGCATCCAGAATTTTTACTTTTCTTTCATCCAATTCCATATTCTCGTCTGCCATTTTCCCGTCTCCTGTTCCTGAACCTTCACCGGTTGTTTTTGGTTTGTTAGCACTCATTTACTTAGAGTGCTAATATCGTTCTGCTATTAAAATAGCACCAAGGTGTTTTTTTGTCAACACCCTGATGCTATTTTATTTTTATTTTATAATTATATTTTATAAAAGAAACTTCGCCATCACGTAGTTGGCCAGATCCATCCCCTTGTCGGTCAGTGCAATCCTGCCAGCAACCATCTGCAAAAGTCCCTGTTCTTTCAGCTTGCGAAGTGTTTCCAGATACACGGCCTCAATCGGTACCCCAAAACTTTGCTCAAACGCTGCTCTGGTTACTCCCTCATTCATCCGCAGCCCCAGAAACATAAATTCCTCCATCTGCTCTTTTCTTGTCAGAATCTGTGCCTGTTCCTGTACACAGCTGCCAATCCAGAGATCCTCTGGTACGGCATGCTCCCCGTCTTTTAAAAACTCTGCCGGAGACTTTTCCTGCAGGTGGTCACAAAATTCTCCATACTCATACAGCTGCCGGGTGTTGGTATACCGGACATTTCCCACCAGGGAATATGCCCCCAGCCCCAGCCCCAGATAATTTTCTCTGGTCCAGTAGCCGATGTTATGTCTGCAGGCATACCCTGGCTGGGCAAAATTGGAGATTTCATACTGCCGGTATCCTGCCTGTTTCAATACATCCTGCGTGGCCTTATAAATGCGGTATACCTCATCCTCGTCCGGAAGAATCTCTGTATGAATCCCCGCTTCCTGCTTCACTGCGTCAAACTTATACCGTTCATAAAACGGTGTCCCCTTTTCTATGATCAGGGAATATGCCGAAATATGTTCCGGTTTCAGCCGGATCACCGTCTGCAGGGATTCTAAAAATTTGTCCAGCGTCTGGTAAGGCAGACCGCTCATCAGATCAATATTGATATTTTCAAACCCTGCATTTCTCGCCAGCTCATACGTTTTTAAAAACTGATCATACGTGTGAATTCTTCCAAGTACTTTCAGCTCCTCATTGTTTGTTGACTGCAGTCCGATCGAGAGGCGGTTGATCCCCGCACTCTGATAGACATTCAGTTTCTTTGCCGTCACCGTTCCCGGATTGCACTCGATGCTGATCTCCGCATCCGCCTCCACATGAAAACTCGAAGCAACCTGCTGCAGCACGGTGTAAATCAGATTTTCCTCCAGCCAGCTCGGCGTACCCCCTCCGATATAAATTGTCGGGACATGATAATCCCCAAGCAGATTTCCGTAATAACGGATTTCCTGCAGCAGGGCATGCACATATCTGATCTGTGTATTGCTGTCTGCCGGAAAGGACAGGAAATCACAGTAATCACACTTTTTCACGCAAAAAGGGATATGAATATATAATTCCAGTTTCTTTTCATTCATAGAATCAGTCTTCATCCAGTTTCAATACACTCATGAATGCCTCCTGCGGCACTTCTACGCTGCCGACCTGACGCATTCTCTTCTTTCCTTCCTTCTGTTTCTCCAGAAGCTTTTTCTTACGGGAAATATCACCGCCGTAACATTTTGCCAGGACATCCTTGCGCATGGCCTTAACCGTTTCACGAGCGATGACTTTTCCGTTTACGGCTGCCTGAATCGGGATTTCAAACAGATGTCTCGGAATCTCTTCTTTCAGACGCTCACACATTTTACGGCCTCTGTCGTATGCACTGTCTTTGAATACAATAAAGGATAAGGCGTCCACCATCTCCTTATTAATAAGAATATCCAGTTTGACAAGGTCGGAACGGACATATCCTTTCATTTCATAATCAAAAGAGGCATATCCGCGGGACCGCGACTTTAATGCATCAAAGAAATCGTAAATAATCTCATTCAGTGGCATATCATATTTGATCACGGCACGGGTTGCTTCAATATAATCCATGCTGATATAAATGCCGCGGCGCTCCTGACACAGCTTCATAATTGCCCCGACATACTCGCTGGTTACCATGATCTCTGCCGATACAAACGGTTCCTCCATGTATTCAATCTCCGAAGGGTCCGGCAGATTGGACGGATTGGTCAGGTCAAACACTTCTCCGTTGGTCTTGTGCACCTTATAAATAACACCGGGTGCCGTAGTCACAAGATCCAGATTAAACTCACGCTCTAAACGCTCCTGAATAATCTCAAGATGCAGTAATCCAAGGAATCCGCAGCGGAATCCAAATCCCAGGGCAAGGGACGTCTCCGGTTCATACTGTAACGATGCATCATTGACCTGCAGTTTTTCAAGCGCATCCCGCAGATCCGGATACTTGGCAGAGTCTGCCGGATATAATCCGCAGTACACCATTGGATTGACCTTTTTATATCCCGGAAGCGGTTCTGCACATGGGCGGTCAAGTTCTGTCACGGTGTCTCCGACACGTGTATCACGCACGTTTTTAATGCTCGCTGCGATATATCCAACCATGCCTGCGGAAAGCTCGTCACACGGAATAAACTGCCCGGCACCGAAATATCCCACTTCTGTCACCAGATCCTCGGCTCCTGTGGCCATCATTTTGATTTTGGTTCCCACTTTGACGGTACCTTCCTTGATCCGGCAGAAAACAATTACACCCTTATAGGAATCATACAGCGCATCGAAGATCAACGCCTTAAGCGGTGCCTTCGGATCTCCGGCAGGTGCCGGAATCTTTGTCACGATCTGTTCAAGCACTTCCTCAATATTCAGTCCGGTCTTTGCAGAAATACGCGGAGCATCCATCGCCTCGATACCGATCACATCCTCGATTTCCTGTGCGACCTCTTCCGGACGTGCACTCGGCAGATCAATCTTATTGATGACCGGAAGCACATCCAGAACATGATCCAGTGCCAGATAGACATTGGCAAGTGTCTGGGCTTCCACACCCTGTGCGGCATCCACAACCAGGATGGCACCATCACACGCTGCAAGACTCCGGGATACTTCATAATTAAAATCCACGTGTCCCGGCGTATCAATCAGGTTAAAAATATATTCCTCTCCATCCTTTGCCTGATAAATGATGCGCACTGCCTGGGATTTGATCGTGATTCCCCTCTCACGCTCCAGATCCATATTATCGAGAACCTGTGCCTGCATCTCACGGCTGGTCAGCGTTCCTGTTTTTTCTATGATTCGATCCGCAAGTGTAGACTTACCGTGATCAATATGGGCAATAATACAAAAATTACGAATTTTGCTCTGATCGATTGACATCTTATTCCTCTTTTTCTTTCTACTATAATTTATCGTTTGATAAGTACGGTCCATCAGATGCTGATAGAACCTATGCAATGTTACATTATACCGAAAACAGGTCTATAAATCAAACATTGACATCCACTTTTTCCATAATACCTGTTTGGTATCATCGTCCGCAAATGCCGAATGCAGCGAAGCCATATAAATTTTCTCACACATCGGCTCTTGAAACATCCCGGCTTCTGCCAGACGCATATATTCATCCGTACAGCTGGTATCGCTGACGGTACGGTTGTCCGTATTGATGGAAAGCAAAATTCCGGCATCGTAAAATTCCCGGAACGGATAGTCTGTAAAATCCGTGACCGCCTTTGTCTGCAGATTACTCGTCGGACACAGTTCCACTCCGATCTTTTTCTCTGCAACTTCCTTCTTTAATTCCTCGTCCCCGCTCATGGCAATTCCGTGACCGATCCGCGATGTTCCTAGTTCAATGGCCGTACGGATTTCTTCCCTGCTTCCACATTCTCCTGCATGGATGGTATATGGCACGCCATATTTTTTTGCAGTGGCAAATACGTCCGCAAACGCTGCTGTCGGGTACGCCTTTTCATCCCCTGCCAGATCACAGGCAACGACACCGTTTCCGAGAAATTCCCGCGCTTCTTTTAACATGGCAATATTTTTTTCGGTTTCCAGATTGCGCATGGTGCAGACAATCATTCCGGTCAGGATGTCCGCTTTTTCTTCTGCTTTTTTCAGGCCATCCCGGACGCTCTCTAAGATTTCCCGGACCGAAAGCCCCTGCTCCATGGAAAATGCAGGTGCAAAACGCACTTCCAGATATTTGACCTGTTCTTTTGCTGCAGAAAGTGCCAGATCCTGTGCTGCTGCCGAAAGTCCCTCCTTCGTCTGCAGGCAGCCAAGCGGCAGTTCAAACTTCTCCAGATACTCTGCCAGTGAACTGCAGTCCATCGGTGCCACCAGTTTTTCCCGCAGTTCTTCCAGCCCCAGCGGCTCTTTCCCCTCCTGCTGCATCAGTTTCTGGATCAGGGGCAGGCTCATCGAACCGTCCAGATGACAGTGCAGCTCTATTTTTGGCATATTGTGTGCAATAAATCGATTCATCATCGGCTTTTCCCTCTCTTCTGCAAACTATAACAACGGAAGAAGTGATGTGCCGATCGTATTTGCCGGCATCTGCACTCCAAAATTATCCGCAATGGTCGCCCCGATCACCGCAAATGTATCCTGTGTCGGGAGCGACCCGCTTCCCTGATCGGATGGCGAATACAAAAGCAGCGGCACCTGCTCTCTTGTGTGATCCGTTCCCTTATACGTTGGATCGTTTCCATGGTCCGCCGTGATCATCAGCAGATCCTCTTTTTTAAGCAGTGGCATAAGTTCTCCGAGCTTTTTGTCAAACCTCTCGATTTCCTCTCCGTATCCGATCGGATTTCTCCGGTGTCCCCACAGGGCATCAAAATCGACCAGATTGGTAAAGCACAAACCGCAGAAATCGGATTGGGCCAGCGCAATGGTCTGGTCCATCCCATGGACACTGCTGGTCGAATGCAGACTTTTTGTAATTCCGTATCCGTCAAAAATATCATGGATCTTTCCGACTGCCAGCACGTCATATCCGGCTTCCTGAAGCGCATTTAATGCTGTTGGCCCGGTCGGTTTCAACGCATAATCCCTGCGGTTACTGGTTCTGACAAACTCGCCTTTTTTCTTTCCCACATACGGGCGGGCGATCACGCGTCCCACCCTCCACGCATCACGCATCGTCAGTTCCCTGGCAATCTCACAGTAATGATACAGGGTCTCTAATCCCATCGTCTCCTCGTTCCCGCAGATCTGCAGAACCGAATCTGCCGATGTGTACACGATCAGCTTTCCTTCCCTGATTTCCTGCTCGCCGAGTTCCTCTAAAATCTTTGTTCCGCTTTCCGCCCGGTTTCCTATAATTTTTCTGCCGCATCTTTTTTCCAGTTCTGCGATCAGCTCCGGCGGAAATCCATGTTCCGTAAAGGTGATGAAAGGCTTTTTTGTTTCAATCCCCATCATCTCCCAGTGTCCGGTCATGGTGTCTTTTCCGTTGCTTTTTTCATTCAGTGCCGCATAATATCCAAGTGGATGTTCCTGCGGCTGTACCTGTTTTAAGGATTTCAGGTTTGCCAGCCCTAAAGATGCCAGATTTGGAATATAAAAATGTTCCACGGTCTGTGAAATATGCCCCAATGTATCGGCACCTTCATCTCCGAAGCGTGCGGCATCTGCCATCGCTCCCATTCCCATCGAATCGAGTACTATTACAAAAACACGTTTCAATCGTCTGTCCATGATTTACTCCCCTCCCTGTTTCTTAAGATTTTCCGGTCCAAAACTAAGAGGCAGCAGTTCCTCCAGCGTGTGTACTTCATAGTCCTCCTGGGACCTTGCAAGTACAATCTCAAAATCTCCCGGACAGAATTCCCGCATCACCTGTCTGCAGATTCCACACGGACTGCAAAGATCCGTACATTGGTTTTCCTCTGCCGTTTTTGGGTACAAAACACTTCCACCAACGATTGCAATCGCCTGAAATTCCCGCACACCCTCACTGACCGCCTTGTAAAATGCCGTACGTTCGGCACAGTTTGTTGCAGGATAGGAAGCATTTTCTATATTGCATCCCTGATACACAGTTCCGTTTTTGGCCAGAAGAGCCGCACCCACCTGAAAACGGGAATACGGTGTATACGCCCGCTTTCTCGCCTGAAACGCACTCCGGATCAGTTCTTTATAATCTGTCTGCATCTTTATCCTCCTGTATCAGCAACCGGATGGCATCCACAGTTGTAGCGATTGCCTGCGTTGTATCATGCACCTGCACGTTCGGCAGCCCCCTTTTTTCCCGCTCCTGATTGGCAAGGACAAGAAAGCAGGCGCCCACACGCACATGCAAAAAACTTCCGGCATAAAAAGCGCCGCCGATTCCATCTCCGATGCCAGACATCCCATCCTAAGCCATGCCTGCCATTTCTGCGTGAGCTCATAACTTACCGGCATAATCTGCGGCTCATGCTGTCCGAAAAAGGAATCCTTGCTCTGTACAACGCCGACATGATGACGTATCCCGCGTTTTTTTGCTGCCTGTACCAGTGCAGTAGTCACTGTAAAATCAGGGACAGCCGGATATTCGACCGGTGCATACTCGCGGCTTGTCCCCTCCATCCGGATCGCTCCGTCTGCAATCACCAGATCTCCGCCAAGTATATTTTCCTGCATTCCGCCGCAGGTGCCTACACGCAAAAACGTGTGTGCACCGCATTTGGAAAGCTCCTCGATGGCAATCGCAGCCGACGGTCCGCCGATTCCGGTGGAAGTCACACTCACCCTGACGCCATCTAACGTTCCGGTGTAAGTCGTAAATTCCCGGTTATCTGCCACCTGCTTTGCATCCGTTAAAAATTCCGCAATCTTTGCACATCGTTTGGGATCTCCCGGCAGGATCACATACTTACCTATGTCCTGCGGTCCCACGCCTGTGTGATACTGTCTGCCTGAGCCTTCTGTATAATCAACCATAAAAATGCCCTCCTCATATAAGTACATTGTAACATTTACAGCCGTTATTTCAACACTTTTGCAAACAGATCTGCAAGTGGTTCCATCGCATTTTTTGCTTCTTCAAACGTATTCGTTTGTGCGCCCACTTCCACCAGCATACTCTTGGGGCAGAAATGCATATTAAAGCGGTACCCTTTTAGATAAATCCGCCTTGTAAAATCCGGATAATATTCCGCAGCGGCAAGCTGCATCTGAAACGAAAACGCCAGATTATCGGAAATATACGGATTTTTTAAATACGGAATATCCCCGGAAGCCGTTGTTCTGCTCAGTCCGTTAAAAAACATGATCTTTGCCATCTTTTTTCCGTTTTGCGTTGTCACCAGACGCGTGTTTTCTCCCACGCCGTCTCTATGTAAATCGATCACTACCTGAATCGATGGATTATCATTTATGATTTTCTGAATCGACGGGGCTGCCTTGGAATATGCATGATCCCGGTCGCCCACATCGTATTCTCCTTTATGATGCATGACTTGAAATCCTTCCTCTTCCAACAATTCCGTCAGATAATCTCCCACTCCGACAACACCCGTTTTTTCATCTTTTGAATCGGCATACCGTTCCTGGGAATGGGTATGATAAATTAAAATCTGCGGGCCGTCCACCGACTGGTCAATCCTTAGATCCGGTTTCATCAGCTTATCCACGTCCAGCTGATTTTTCCCGATGGTCGTTGTATTATCAACCTGATAAAAGGTCTGTCTCAGATAATCAAAATCCTGCAGTTTTTTGCGGTTGACAGAAACTTTTTTCCCGGAAGTTTCTGTTTTTTTCTCCGGCTTTTTGGACTCTTTTTGTGTCGGAGTCTCGTCCACATTCTGACTTTCCTGCTGCACTGGCTGTTCCGTTACCGCCTTTTCATTTTCCGCAATGATCTGCTTTGCCTGTTCGTTTTCCTCTGCTGCCTGATTCTCATAATACGCCAGGTTTTCCTCCTGTGATTCATACCACAGCCGCTGCTCGTTTTGTGCAATTGCCGGATACATGGAAGCCGTCACATCCCGGTATATATTCGGAATTCCTTCCTCCTGTGCCCCCAGTACCCCCGGCACATAAAGATTAAGCACTCCGTTATAAAATTTCAGGGACAGATTCTGCCCCAGAAACTTCACCAGTCCGCCACCCCAGCAATACGCAAAAGCGCAGACCAGCACAAAATCTATCGTCACCAGAAAAAGAAGCAATCGTCTCCTCACCCTATCACCACCTTGAGAGAATTATATGCCTTTTCTTTTGTCCCTATTCCTCTTTATCTCCCAGAAGCGCAATATTGAGTCCCTCCGAAATCAGAAAACTTAAATTTTTGATCGAGTCATCAATGTTTTTCGGTGTGACAAAAAGACCATTCAGCTGTGGCGAGAGCAGTTCCCTTGCCAGTTCCTGCCGCTCCCTCTCATCCAGCTTCTGCAGATCCGAAAGCGATAATGCGGAAATAAATTCCGTCATGGCATCCGAGACAATCGTTGCCGCATCCACGACCGTCGGCACACCGAGGGAAATCACGGGAACGCCCACACTTTTGCGGTTGATGGCATTGCGGTGATTGCCGATTCCGCTTCCCGGCGTGATTCCCGTATCCGTCAGCTGGATCGTCCGTCCCAGCCGCCGGATGCTTCTTGCCGCCAGCGCATCGACCGTGATCAGAAAATCCGGTTTCGTCTCTTTTACCACACCCTTTAAGATCTCCACACATTCCATACCGGTCTGCGCCATAACCCCCGGCACGATTCCGCTGACTTTTCCCACATCTTCTCTCTGGAATGCATACTTTCCGAATTCATTCAGGATGTGGCGGGTGATAAATAAATTATCCACCACTCTCGGTCCCAGCGCATCGGGCGTCACTTCCCGGTTGCCCAGTCCGACAACCAGTGCCGCGACTTCCAGCCCCTTTTTTAAATTTTTTTCAATCTCTTTTCCCGGCAGAAGATTCCGCATGATCTTTGCCAGCTCCAAAGAAATATCCCTGTGGTATCCGGCATCTTCCTCGATCATCTCCGGCGCCTCGATCGTAATGTACGTCCCCTTTGGCCTTCCCATCGCAACGGATGCATTCTCAGTCTCGATCATCACGGTACTGACAATCACTCCATTTTCCCGCCGTTCTTCCAGAACACGGATGCCGCGCATATCTGCCTGGTCTTCCTGCAGCCGCTCCTGTGATTCGAGTGCCAGATCCGTACGGATCGGATAACTATTTTCCAACATGCCTCTTCCTCCCCTTTTACCATATGCATTTTTGCAGAAATGGTTTCTGGAGATAGTATGTACGGCATAAATTTTTTTATGCCTGAAATTAAAAACCGCAGGGACATTCGTCCCTGCGGTTTATCTGTATTCCTCTGTTTCCGGATCAATTATTTACCAGCGTAAAGAGTTACTAACTTCTTTAAGTGGTCATACTCATCCTTAGAGTTCTTCTCAGCCTTTGCAAATAACTCAGCAGCTCTCTCTGGGTTGAACTTCGCAAGAGATGCATAACGGTTCTCACCCTTTAAGAATGCCTGATAATCGCCTGTAGGCTCCTTGCTGTCTAATGAGAATGCATCTTTGCCTTCTGCAGCAAGTGTTGGGTTGTAACGGAAGTTGAACCAGTATCCGGACTCAACAGCTAACTTCTCCTCGGTCTGAGCCTTACTCATACCCTTCTTGATACCATGGTTGATACATGGAGCGTAAGCAATGATCAGTGATGGTCCCGGATAAGCCTCTGCCTCTGCAAGAGCCTTAACACACTGATTCATATCAGCACCCATAGAGATGTGTGCTACATATACATAACCATAGCTCATTGCGATACCGGCAAGATCCTTCTTCTTTGTCTCTTTACCACCGGCAGCGAACTGTGCGATCGCACCTGTAGGAGTAGACTTAGAAGACTGTCCACCTGTATTTGAGTAAACCTCAGTATCGAATACCATTACGTTGATATCCTTACCGGATGCTAATACATGGTCTACACCACCGAATCCGATGTCGTATGCCCATCCATCACCATCGAAGATCCACT
>OHWC01001380.1_pt1 | contig 10634 bp, 5 predicted proteins | sample 1579541 | NCBI WGS metagenome assembly OHWC01 (sample SAMEA3882551, study PRJEB24775) | human gut metagenome | biome: human-associated habitat; feature: intestine environment; material: feces | place: Netherlands | collected 2009/2010
ACGACTATTGATGTCATTCCTTTGTATTTCAAAGCTGGTAGTATTATTCCAATGGGTCCTAAAGTGCAGTATGCAACGGAGAAACCGTGGGATAATCTTGAATTGAGAGTATATGCCGGTGCCAATGGTTCTTTTGTTCTGTATGAGGATGAATTTGATAATTATAATTATGAGCAGGGAGCATATACAGAGATTCCTGTCGTATGATGCATCACGCCAGTTGATCATAGGGGCTCGAAAAGGTGCATACAAGGGAATGTTAAATAATAGAAAGTTCACAATCGTACTTCAAGACGGAACTCGGAAAGTTGTTGACTACAAAGGGAAAAGAGTTAGTGTGAAATTCTAGTGTTATTTGGAAATATAGATTTTAAAGACTAAGAGTATCATGAAAAAGATGATGTTAACATGGCTGACTGTTGCTTCATTACTGATGGGGTGTTCCGGTTCGGAAACGTCGGTGAAGGGGACGTATCGTAATCCTGTAATTTATGCTGATGTACCGGATATGTCTGTTACGCGTGCAGGAGAGTACTATTATATGATAAGTACCACTATGCATTTAATGCCCGGTGGACCTGTTATGAGATCAAAAGACTTGGTGAATTGGGAAACAGTGAGCTATGTCTTCGATAAGCTGACTGATAACTCAAAGTATGACTTGATTGGTGGAACTGTTTATGGACGCGGACAATGGGCATCTTCCATACGTTATCATAATGGGAAATTCTATGTATTGTTCTCGCCAAACGATGTACCCTATCGGTCGTATATATTCACGGCGGAAGATCCGGCAGGGAAGTGGGAGTTATTATCAAGAACACAGCATTTTCATGATGCCTCTTTGTTTTTTGATGATGACGGCCGAGTATATGTATTCTATGGAACCGGTGAGCTGAAGGAGTTGAAGAGTGACTTGTCGGATGTGAAAGCCGATGGAGTCAGTATGAAGATTTTTGAACGGGATGCTGATGAACAGGGCTTGCTGGAAGGAAGCCAGGTTGTGAAACATAACGGAAAGTATTATTTGCTGATGATTTCCATGGATTGGAGTATCCCCGGTCGGGTACGCAGGGAAGTATGTTATCGTGCAGACAAGATAACAGGGCCTTATGAGAAGAAGGTTATCCTGGAGCATGATTTTGATGGTTATGGAGGAGTAGGTCAAGGTTGTATTATTGACTTGGAAGAAGGAGACTGGTATGGGGTTATTTTTCAAGACCGCGGAGGAATAGGCCGTGTACCTACTCTTATGCCCTGCCGTTGGGTAGACGGATGGCCGATGCTGGGAGATGAAAATGGGCATGTGCCTTTAACGATGGAAAAAGAGATATATCCGACTGAAAATACCAAAGGAATACTTGGAAGTGATGATTTCAACGGAGAGAAACTTTCACTCTATTGGCAATGGAATCACAACCCGGTGGATGATAAGTGGTCGCTCACAGAACGGCCGGGATATTTACGTTTAGAAACCAGCCGGGTGGTTGATAATCTGTATCTTGCTCCGAATACAATTACGCAGCGTATGGAGGGACCGAAATGTAAGGCTACTGTCTCGCTTGATATTTCGAATATGAAGGATGGTGATGTGGCAGGTTTTAGTGCATTCAATGGACATTCCGGGCTTTTGTCTGTGGTGAAGGAGGGAGATGCGAAACGACTTGTAATGTCCACCAATGTAGTCAACTTTGATAATACTCCAAATAAAGCTATCGCAAGTGTGGATGTAGAGGAAAAGGAACAGGTAGAACTTAATCAGAATATCATTTATTTGCGTATAGAAGGTGATTTTACTCCGAAGCGGGATATTGCTACTTTCTATTACAGCCTGGACAATAAGGAATGGAAGAAGATTGGAACGAATTTCAAAATGCGTTTTGATTATACAAAACTGTTTATGGGAAGTAAGTTTGCCATCTTTAACTATGCAACAAAATCGTTGGGAGGTTATGTCGACGTTGATTACTTTGACTACGAGAGGGCTAATGATAGGGTGACTATTAATAAATAATATCTTGATATTCATGAAATATTTTTTAGTTATAACGGCATTATTGATTTGCTTCACAATAAAAGCGGAGGAAAAACAGATAGCAAGTCCGGATGGGAAAATAGTAGTAACCATCTCTGATAAGAATGGACAACCTTCCTATCGCATCAGTTATAAGGATACTCCTTTTATCAATTCTTCTTCTTTGGGACTTATTACGAATATAGGTGATTTTTCCCGGGAAATGTCTTTGGAACACGATGTTCAGTCAAATAGAATTGACGAGACCTATACATTGCCCAATATAAAGCAGAGTAATGTGCACTATGTAGCCACAGAGGGTATATACCGGTTTAGTCAGCAAGGCAAGATGATTTACGATGTTATATTTCGTGTAAGTGACCGGGATGTTGCTTTCAAGTATAAAATGTATCCTCAAAAGAATACTTTATCCTGCATTGTGAAAGAGGAGGCGACAAGTTTTGTGCTTCCTGATGGGAGTACGACTTTTTTGTGTCCGCAAAGCAAACCTATGGGAGGATTTGCCCGTACTTCTCCCAGTTATGAGACACCGTATAAAGCAGATGATACCATGGGCAAAAATGGATGGGGTGAAGGTTATACTTTCCCTTGTCTGTTCCGTAATAGTGATAAGGGATGGATACTTATTTCGGAAACGGGTGTAGATAGCAAATATTGTGGAAGTCGCTTACTGGGACATGAAAATGGCTTGTATACAATCGGTTTTCCTCAGGAGGGTGAAATGAATGGAAATGGTACAACTGCACCCGGACTTGCCCTGCCGGGAGAAACGCCTTGGAGAACGATCACTTTGGGTGAAACTTTGGCTCCGATTGTTGAAACGACAGTTTCCTTTGATGTTGTAAAGCCACTGTATGAAGCATCCGGAAAATATGAATACGGCAGAGGTTCCTGGAGCTGGATTATTGGTATGGATGGAAGTACGAAGTATGAAGAGCAATTACGTTATATTGATTTCTCTGCGGCAATGGGATACCAGTCTGTATTGGTAGATGCATTGTGGGATACGCAAATAGGCTATGACAAAGTTGAAAAGCTGGCTAAGTATGGTGCGGAAAAAGGAGTGGGGCTTTATCTGTGGTATAATTCTAATGGATATTGGAATGATGCCCCACAATCACCGCGTGGTATCATGGACAATGCGATAGCCCGACGCAAGGAGATGAAATGGATGCAAAGCATTGGAATACGTGGTATAAAGGTTGACTTCTTTGGTGGTGATAAGCAAGTCACCATGCAGCTGTATGAAGATATTCTTGCTGATGCCAATGAATATGGATTACTGGTGATTTTCCACGGGTGTACTTTGCCTCGCGGTTGGGAACGTATGTATCCTAACTTTGCGTCGAGTGAAGCCGTATTGGCCAGTGAAAACCTGCATTTCTCTCAGGGAAGTTGTGACAATGAAGCTTTCAATGCCTGTCTGCATCCATTTATTCGTAATACGGTGGGTAGCATGGACTTTGGCGGCAGTGCACTGAATAAATATTATAATGCGGATAATGCTCCACGCGGAAGCCGGCGTATGACTTCTGATGTGTTTGCTTTAGCTACTGCAGTATTGTTCCAAAGTCCGGTACAACATTTTGCCTTGGCTCCGAACAATCTGACAGATGCTCCGGAATGGGCGATAGGCTTCATGAAAGAAGTCCCCACTACGTGGGATGAAGTACGCTTTATTGATGGCTATCCCGGTAAATATGTAGTTATGGCACGCAGGCATGGAGATAAATGGTATGTTGCAGGAGTTAATGCGCAGAAAGAGACCGTAAAGTTGAAGATTGCTTTACCGATGTTTATGCCTGGTGATCAAGTGAGGGTATTTACTGATAATGAAGAATTGCAAGGAAATGTAAAACAGATAAAGGTAAATAAGAAACAGGAGTTACAATTGGCAATTCCTTGCAATGGTGGAATATTAATTGTAGAATAATCAAACTAAAAAAGCAATATGGATAAAATGAAATCTTTATTCCTTTCATCGCTATTGGTGGTGGTGAGTACTTCGGGATTAGCACAAAATCCAATCATTCAGACAAATTATACGGCTGATCCGGCCCCAATGGTATATAATGATAAAGTATATCTTTATACTACCCATGATGAGGATAATTCTACCTGGTTTACGATGAACGACTGGCGCTTGTATACGACCAGTGATATGGTGAACTGGACGGATCATGGCGCTGTGTTATCATATACTGATTTTAGTTGGGCAAAAGGGGATGCATGGGCTCCACAATGCATTGAGAGAGATGGTAAGTTTTATATGTACGTACCCATGATTTCGAATATAAACAACAGAGGTGCAATCGGTGTGGCGGTAGCTGACAGTCCTTACGGGCCCTTTTATGATCCGCTTGGGAAACCACTGGTCCAGAGTGAATGGGGAGACATTGATCCGACTGTTTTTATTGATGATGACGGACAGGCTTATTTGTATTGGGGAAATCCCAACCTGTATTATGTGAAGTTGAATGAAGATATGATTTCTTATAGTGGGGATATTGTACGTGTACCTTTGGTAGCGGAATCGTTTGGTAAACGCGAAGGCGATGCTCAGAGAGCCACTCTGTATGAAGAAGGTCCCTGGCTTTATAAGCGGGATAAGAAGTATTATTTATTCTGGCCGGGAGGTCCGCTGCCCGAGCATATCGGATACTCAACCAGCGATACTCCTACAGGTCCGTGGAAATACGGTGGAGTAGTGATGCCTGCCGGTGGCGGAGCGTTTACCATTCACCCGGGAGTTATTGATTTCAAGGGTAAAACTTACTTTTTCTATCATAACGGACAGTTGCCCGGAGGTGGTGGATTCAACCGTTCGGTATGTGTGGAAGAGCTTAAATTCAACAAAGACGGATCTATTCCTCAACTGAAGATGACAGAGGGTATTACAAAAGGGATTACGACACTGAATCCGTATGTAAAAACGGAAGCGGAGACTATTGCTTTTTCTGAAGGGTTCAAGTCTTTCAAAAATGATCAGGTGGGTGTTTTTGTTACGGCAATGAAGAATGGCAGTTATACTTGTGTTCGCGGTGTAGATTTCAAGGCAACCGGTGCAACGAAGTTCAGTGCCAGAATAGGAACTACACATAATGATCCCGTAAATCTGGAAATCCGTCTGGATGGTGTTGATGGGCAACTGATAGGGACAATGAAGGTACCGCGTACAGGAGGAAGTGATCGTTGGGACTTACGGACTATTGACATTACAAAAGTGACAGGAGTACATGATTTGTATTTTGTAGTAAAGGGGCGGCCTGCTACCAATCTTATGTATTTTGATTATTGGATGTTTTCTAAATAACTTGTACTAAATACTATGAGGAATAAAAGGAAGTATATCAGAACAACAGGAATCATCCTGTTGTTCTGTGTTGCTTTGTTGAATACGGCATGTGTTTCAAAGCAAAAAGAGAAAGTTGTTCTTGAATTGAAACAGGGATTACTTTCGCTGATACCATTAAATCAGAATGCTGTCCGGGTACAGTTTTCCCAACCGGGTTCGGCGCCTATGGAAGAGCTTATCTATACAGAAAAACTTCCTGTTCCTGAATATGAAGTTACAGAAGATAAGCAATCGCTGGTTTTATCTCTGGATGGAATTTCAGTGGAATTCGACAAAGGTACGGAAGTCTTGACTTTTAAAGATGCGAATAAGCGTATCATTCTTCAAGAGAAAGTTGGCGGACGTTTCATGAAGGTTTCTTCTGTACAGAATGAACCTACCTATCAGGTGGAACAGCGTTTTGTTTCTCCGAAAGATGAATACATATATGGTACAGGGCAGTTTCAGGATGGTTATCTAAATATCCGGGGGTTGACACGGCGCTTGACGCAGGTGAATACACAGATTTCTATTCCTTTTATTCTTTCAAGTAAAGGCTATGGGTTGCTGTGGAACAACTATGGATTGACGGATTTCAATCCGGCAGATCAATTTGTGGAGTTGACTCCCGCCAATGCAAGTGGAGAGGCTGTTACGGTAAATACCACCGGTACGAGTGGAAATGTAAGGGAAACCAGACAAACCTATTCGTTTACAGCTTCGGTGGATGTACCTCGCTCCGGTAGTTATTCTTTGTTGCTGGATGTGGGACAGCGAATGGCACGGAAATATTATCTGGTTATTGACGGACAAAAGATTGTGGATGTCAATAATTTATGGTTGCCTCCCACTACTTCTGCCATTGTGGAGCTGACAGCCGGTAAGCACGATATAGAAGTACAAGGTGAACGTAATGATAAGCCTGTGTTATATTGGCGTCCTGTTTCAGAAGAGACTGTATTCCGTTCCTCGGTTGCCCAAATGTTAGATTATACGGTTTTCGCTGGTAACGGAGATGAAGTGATCGCCAGCTATCGGGAACTGACCGGACCTGCCCCCATGATGCCTTTGTGGAGTCTGGGATATATACATTGTCGGGAGCGTTATAATACTCAAGCAGAATTGCTGGAGAATGCCCGTGAATTCAGGGAACGGAAATTGCCTATCGATATGATTGTACAGGACTGGCAATATTGGGGAAAATATGGCTGGAATGCCATGAAGTTTGATGAAGACAGATATCCTGATCCGGGAAGTATGATGAAGGAACTTCATGAGATGGATGTGCGTCTGATGATCTCTGTATGGTCTAAAATCGATGCTCAGTCCGAAGTGGGAAAACAAGCCAAGGAAAAGGGATATTACATACCGGGCAGTGACTGGATTGACTTTTTCAATCCGGACGCGGCGGCTTTCTATTGGCAGAATTTCCGTACCGGATTATTGAAATATGGTATTGATGCTTGGTGGCAGGATGCTACTGAACCGGAGAATGATGATTTGCAGAACCGTCGCATTAATCGTGAACAAACTCCGGGAGAGGTGTACCGGAATGTATATCCGATGTATGTCAGCAAGACAATCTATGAAGGTTTACGTCAGGATGATCCTGACAGGCGAGCTATGATTTTTACTCGCAGTGGATTTTCAGGAATGCAACGTTATGCGGCCGCCACATGGTCGGGAGACGTAGGACATGACTGGGAAACCTTACGTCGGCAAATCGTAGGGGGATTGGGACAGATGGCGACAGGGCTGCCTTGGTGGACTTATGATGCAGGTGGGTTCTTCCGTCCGGGCGACCAGTATACAAATACCGGATACCATGAACAGTTGATCCGCTGGATACAGGCAGGAACATTTTTCCCACTGATGCGTGTGCATGGTTATATGAGTAATACCGAGCCGTGGCGATATGGAGAAAAGGTGGAATATATCATTGCCCGATATCTGGATTTACGTTATAGACTTCTTCCTTATATCTATTCACAAAATGCTGCGGTTTCATTCAATGGTTCTACTTTGATGCGTCCGTTGGTGATGGATTTCCCTGAAGACCGTTTTGCACTGGAACAAAACTATCAGTTCATGTTCGGACCTTCTATACTGGTGGCTCCGGTGGTAGAAAGCGGTGTTAACCGGATGAAGGTTTATCTTCCGGAATGTTCGGCCGGCTGGGTAGATTTCTGGAATGGTACACCTCATAAGGGAGGTATATTCACAGATGTAAATGTGGATCTTATGAAGACTCCTTTATTTGTGAAAGCGGGTTCTATATTGCCGTTGGGACCTCAGAAGCAATATGCATCGGAGGAGACGGAACAACCGTGGGAAATCCGTATTTATCCGGGGGCTGATGGTTCTTATTCTGTTTATGAAGACGAAGGAATCAATTACAATTATGAGAAAGGCCAGTTCAGCACGTTTTATCTGAAGTGGAATGATTCGGATAAGACCCTTACTATCAGTGACAGAAAAGGTTCGTTTGTAGGAATGAAGGAAAGAATGGACTTCAATATTGTAATTGTAACGCCGGAATCAGGTACCGGAATTTATCAATCAAAAGTAAACAAGAGCATTGTTTATGAGGGAAAATCAATGGTGATATCACTGTAGTGTTTCTTGAGGCAATGATTTGGAAATATCTTAAAATATGAAGAATAATATGAAGCAGTTTTTGGCCCTCGTAGGGTTTGTAATAGCGTCCATTACTACAGGATGTGGTCAATCCCATACTGTGTGGCTTGATGATTTGGATCTGACAGCTATGACTCAAGGTCATGGAGTAGCCATGAAAAATAAATCGGTTGATGGTAAACCCCTGACAATCGGAGGACAAACGTTTGAACGTGGAGTGGGTACCCATTCAGTCAGTGAAATAGCAATTCAATTGGATGGCAAAGCCGTATCATTTACGGCTCAGGTAGGGCTGGATGATGAGATCATCGAGCATAAGACGTCTGCCGAATTTATTGTAATAGGAGATGGAGCCAGGCTTTGGACGAGTGGGATTGTAAAGGCAGGAGATGCGCCTAAATTATGTTCGGTTTCATTGGATGGAGTCAAAAGGCTTGAGCTGATAGTTGCTGATGGTGGTGACGGGCCTTACTATGACCATGCCGACTGGGCGGATGCAAAGATAATATCAAAAGGAAAGAAGAGTTTTCCTACGCTTAAATTCATTGCTACGGAACCTTATATACTGACTCCACCCGCTCCCGCGACGCCGAGAATTAATGGGGCCTCTGTGTTTGGAGTGCGTCCCGGTTCGCCATTCCAATATCAGATAGCGGCTACAGGAGATCGTCCGATGAGATTTGCAGCGGAGGGATTACCGGCAGGATTGGAGATTCACCCGGAAACGGGTCTGATTACGGGTAAGCTAACCAAGGCTGGTACATTTGAAGTGGTTTTACAGGCGAAAAATGTGAAAGGAACGGCAGAAAGAAAACTTCGTATTGAGTGTGGTGACAGAATTGCTCTTACTCCGCCGATGGGATGGAACAGTTGGAACTGCTTCGGACACGAAGTCTCGGCTGAGAAAGTAAAGCAAGCGGCAAGAGCTATGGTTGAAAGTGGTTTAGTGAATTATGGCTGGACTTATATCAATATAGATGATTCATGGCAACATCACAGAGACCCCAACGATCGGACCAGAGGTGGACGGTTGCGTGACGATCAGGGTAATATCATACCAAATGCCCAATTCCCTGATATGAAAGGGTTAACGGACTACATACATTCACTTGGACTGAAAGTGGGTATTTATTCTTCACCCGGTCCGTGGACTTGCGGAGGTTGCGTAGGCAGTTATGGTTATGAAAAGCAAGATGCCGATATGTATGGCGAATGGGGGCTTGATTATTTGAAATATGACTGGTGCAGTTACGGGGGAGTACTTGACCGTGATTTGGATAAGGATCCTTACAGCGTGTCTTCCTTGGCGTTTCAAGGGGGAGGGGATTCAATTGCCGGTAGAAAGCCATTTAAGATTATGGGGGATTATTTGCGTCAGCAGCCCAGGGACATTGTTTATAACCTGTGTCAGTATGGCATGGGGGATGTCTGGAGATGGGGAGATGCCGTTGGAGGCCAGTGCTGGCGTACGACTAACGATATCACTGATACTTGGGAAAGTGTAAAAGGCATCGCTCTTTCTCAGGACCGTGCAGCTGCATGGGCGAAACCCGGTAACTGGAATGATCCGGACATGCTGGTTCTAGGTATTGTAGGTTGGGGAAATCCTCACCAAACCAAGCTTAAACCTGATGAACAGTATCTCCATTTCAGTCTTTGGAGTTTATTCTCTGCACCGCTTCTGATAGGTTGTGACTTGGAGAAAATGGATGATTTTACCCTGAGTCTGCTGACTAACAATGAGGTAATAGCTGTTAATCAGGATCCTTTGGGTAAACAGGCCACATGTGTATATTCAATAGGGGAATTACGTATTTATGTGAAAGAACTAGAAGATGGCAGTAAGGCGGTTGGTTTCTGTAATTTCGACCGGGAAAAGGCTGATATCTCTTTCCGTAATTTTGATAAACTGAATATTACGGGTAAACAAACTGTGCGTGATCTCTGGAGACAAAAGGATATAAGAACCTTGGATACAGGACGGAAGCCATTGTCACTTAATGTTCCGGCCCATGGTGTACTTCTTTATAAATTTACACCGGTTCAATGAAATGTAAAAAAATAGAATTACTTACTTAATTGTTTTTATCATGAGAAACACTCTTTTTATTGTTAGTTTATATCTGATCTTATCCGCTTGCGGCGAGAAAAGTAATGAAGTGAAATTTACTTCGGAGGGTAATCCGGTAGTTATGGATAAGTTTACATCCGATCCGGCGCCCATGGTACATAATGGGAGGCTTTACCTCTACGTGGGTCACGATGAGGCTGAAGAAGGACAGGACTTTAACATAACCGAATGGCTGTGTTATTCAACAAAAGATATGAAAACATGGACTGATCATGGAAGTGTGCTGAAGCCTACCGATTTCTCGTGGGGAGTTGGCGAAGCATGGGCTTCCCAGGTTGTAGAGAAAGACGGGAAATTCTATTATTATACAACGGTACAGGCGGGTGCGCCATATAATAGTAAGGTGGTAGGAGTTTCAGTGTCGGATAGTCCGACAGGCCCTTTCATCGATGCTCGGGGTACACCGCTTATTACAGATGATATGACTCCTAACGGTCCTCGTGGATGGTGGAACGATATCGATCCGACCGTTTTTGTGGATGATGACGGCACACCAT
>OHWC01001384.1_pt1 | contig 10631 bp, 6 predicted proteins | sample 1579541 | NCBI WGS metagenome assembly OHWC01 (sample SAMEA3882551, study PRJEB24775) | human gut metagenome | biome: human-associated habitat; feature: intestine environment; material: feces | place: Netherlands | collected 2009/2010
AGAATAATTTGAAATATTTTTGCGGAGGTACATAGTTTGAAACGCGTTTATAATTTTGCGGCAGGCCCAAGCACGCTGCCGCTGCCGGTGCTGGAGCAGGCTGCGGCAGAGATGTGCGATTACCGCGTCACGGGGATGTCTGTCATGGAGATGAGCCATCGTTCTAAGGTTTACGATACGATCATTAAAGAGGCTGAGGCTGATCTTCGTGAGCTTATGAATATTCCGGACAATTATAAGGTTTTATTTTTACAGGGTGGTGCATCCCAGCAGTTTGCTATGATCCCAATGAACCTGATGAAAAATAAGAAAGCTGATTATATTGTAACCGGTCAGTGGGCAAAGAAGGCTGCTAAAGAAGCTGAGCTTTACGGCGAGGTTAACGTTGTCGCTTCTAGTGCTGACAAAACATTTTCTTATATTCCAGACTGTTCTGATCTTCCAATCGATGACGATGCCGACTATGTTTATATCTGTGAAAACAACACTATCTACGGCACCAAATTCCACACACTTCCAAATACAAAGGGAAAAACACTTGTAGCTGATATCTCTTCCTGCTTCTTATCTGAGCCGGTTGATGTTACTAAATATGGTATGCTTTACGGCGGTGTTCAGAAAAATGTCGGTCCTGCCGGTGTTGTAATTGCAATCATCCGTGAAGACCTTATTACTGATGATGTTCTTCCAGGAACACCTACCATGCTTCGCTACAAGATCCATGCAGATGCTGATTCTCTTTACAATACACCTCCATGCTATGGTATTTATATCTGCGGCAAGGTCTTCAAGTGGCTTAAGAAAATGGGCGGTCTTGAGGAAATGCAAAGAAGAAATGTAGAAAAGGCAAAGATCCTCTATGACTATCTTGATTCTAGCAAGCTGTTTCACGGTACAGTTGAGCCGTCCTCTCGTTCTTTAATGAATGTTCCATTTGTAACTGGCGACAAGGAGCTTGATGCCAAATTTGTAAAGGAAGCTGAGGCTGCCGGTTTTGTTAACTTAAAGGGTCATCGCACTGTAGGCGGTATGCGTGCAAGTATCTATAATGCAATGCCAAAGGAAGGTGTAGAGGCACTTGTTGCATTTATGAAAAAGTTTGAGGAGGAGAATTTGAAATGAAAAGTGTTTATTGCTTAAATCCAATTTCTAATGCCGGAATGAGCCGTTTTGATGATACATACTGCATCGCTGATTCGATTGAAAATGCTGATGCTGTGCTTCTTCGCAGTGCTTCTATGCATGAAATGACACTTCCTGATTCTCTTCTTGCAATTGGACGTGCCGGTGCCGGTGTGAATAATATTCCGCTTGATTCCTGCGCAAAAAAAGGTATTGTTGTTTTTAATACACCAGGTGCAAATGCAAATGGTGTAAAGGAACTCGTTATTGCAGGACTCATGCTTGCTTCACGTGATATTGCAGGCGGCTGTCACTGGGTACGTGAAAATAAGGATGACCCAAATATTGCAAAGACAGCTGAGAAGGCAAAGAAGGCTTTTGCTGGAAATGAAATTAAGGGAAAGAAGCTTGGCGTAATCGGACTTGGTGCAATCGGTGTTCTTGTTGCAAATGCTGCAAGTGAGCTTGGAATGGAGGTTTTTGGCTGCGATCCTTATTTAAGCATCCAGAATGCAGTTCGTCTCTCTCACCACATTACAATCGTAAAGGATAATGATGAAATCTATAATCAGTGTGATTACATCACCATCCATGTTCCTGCACTTGACTCTACAAAGGGTATGCTGAATAAGCGTGCTTTTGATCAAATGAAGGATGGTGTCAAGATCTTAAATTTTGCAAGAGATATTCTTGTAAATGATGCTGACATGGCTGATGCTCTTGCAAGCGGCAAGGTTTCTCGCTATGTTACAGACTTCCCGAATCCAGCTGTTGTAAATATGCCTGGTGCTCTTGTACTTCCTCATCTTGGTGCTTCAACTGAGGAATCTGAGGAAAACTGTGCTGTTATGGCTGTCAACCAGATTATGGATTATCTTGAAAATGGAAATATTGAAAACTCTGTCAACTACCCATCCTGCAGCCTTGGCTATCGCAAAAAGGCAGCACGTATCTGTGTATGCCACTACAACAGACCAAATGTTATCAGTCAGCTGACTTCTCTTTTTGGTGAGGCTGGTGTTAACATCATTGATATGGTTTCAAAAAGCCGCGGCGAATATGCATATGCAATGTTTGATGTAGAAGCGCCTGTAAGTGATGAATTTGAGAAAAAGTTAGAGGCAATGGAAAATATTATTCGTATACGAATCTTATAATGCAAAAAAGCAGCGATCAATCCGGTCGCTGCTTTTTTATTTACAAAATTTCATCAATTTCAGTCTGTGTCATAGGCTTAATATGTGCCAGTGTATTTCTTGCATTTCTAAGCCTTGCAATCATTTTCCCATCTTCGAAAGCGACAACTAATCTCCCTAATGATACCAGATGAGACAAGACACCAATTTCCACATCCTCGGCATCAAAAAACATTTCGCCGTATGCACCAGTGATTGGAAGAAGTGCTTCAATTCCTTTTCTGTATCGCTCCACGATAATGCTTCGCTGCTTTTCTATAATAGGAAATACTACCTTAATCTGCGCTTCCCACATTCGTTCTGCAATCTGCTTTTCGCTTATGTCAGGCCAAAAGGCCGTTCCATCGCTTCTAAATGTTTCTTTTTTTATTGACGCAATTGTCTTTACAGGATCCTCTAAAAATATACGCCCTCTCTTGATACATGCGCAGGCAAGCTCTGCATCATCTGGCACAACTGATGAGACAGCTTCTGCCAGATACTGACGAAAGCCCTCTGTCTGCTTTTGCGTGGATGCCGCAAGCATCGCAAAAAGATATGTGTCATAATGTGCTATCTCTTTCTCATAAACAAGTCTTTTGATGCTTCCGCGTTCACGAATTGATACATCTTCTCTTGTTTCAATCAAAAATATACAGCCTTTTTTCCCTTTGCCAAGTGCCTTGCTGTAGCCTTCCAGAAAAGTGTACCACTTCTTCGCCTGCGCTGCATCTGCCTGCGTTACCCAGAGGATATAATGGTTCATTATTAACTCTTCGCTTTTTGCAAGAAACTGCGCATATCCTATTCCTTTACTGCGCCCTTTTCTCCTGGCGGCAATATTGATAAAACAGATATTCCCCCGGATCTTTGCCGCTATCCATAATAATTTTCAGGGAACGGTCTGAGTTTTGCCTTTCAATTTTCGATATGACCAGATCGCTCATTGTCTCATACCACGGGACAAACTGCGGAAGCTGTAAAAACAGATGGCTGCCTGACTGAACGGCTTCCACAATCTGATCAATGAAATGTGATGTATTTGTTATATTTTCCCACCATAGTCTATCCATTGTTTCACCCCGTTATTGATTCTCCATGTATTCAAGCAAACGGCTGTCAATTTCATCTGATGTTCCCATCATCTGGAAGAAGCTGTATCGTGAGAACAGATACTTTTCGTTTACTGTATGACGCAAAATATTAAGCTCAAGAAGCTCCTGCATCAGTCCATTAATGACTTGTGTTTTCTGAACGGCAACCTGATTGATGCCTACGCCAATTGCCGCCTCTTTGATATCCTCTGCCGAAAAGCCCTCACTGTCAGCTGCTGAGTTTGCATTTTGGTGATACAGATACGCCATCAAAAGTGCAATGATATAGTACATGTTATCTTCATCAAGCTTAAGTGTGATCTCAAACTTTTCACGGATCTGATTCATAAAGGATGGATCTGAGAGCACCTTTTTAATATGCTTTTGTGTAACCTCATAGGCTGGTGTATTACCTTCATCATATCCGGCATAATCATCCTTTTTCATTGCTTCAATTAAATTCGCACAATAAAGCTGAATCAATCCTGGAAAATAATTGGTGCTTGCTAAAATAAGTGATATCAGCGCCTGACGCTCCTTTGGAAAGCGAAATCCCAGACAATAAAGCGGCTCCTCGAGAAGCTGTCTTGCATCCTTTGTGTGAAACGGTCTGATCGTAATCGAGCTCAAATGCGTAATCACACTATTATTAGACAATGCTGCATCGCGCTTAAAACGCACAATATTATGAAGACCTGCAATAACAAACTTAAAGCGGTCCATTCCAATATTTTGAATCTCTTTTAGAGCATCAAACGGTTTGAAATTTACTTCTGTACAGCTCTCGATAAATGTGTCTGCCTCATCTAACAAAAGTAACAGATAAGGAATACGTTCATCTTTATCGTCAAGCAGCCTTTTTTTGATTGCCCTTGCTAGTACATCCCAGTCTGTCGTATCAATTTCTTCTTTTAGAACACCTGCATCATACAGCTCACAGCAAATCTTTTTAGCTGCTCGTTCATAATCCATGCCCTTGATTTCAATGTAAACGGCACGGTTATTATTTTCATCAAAATCAATATCCATTTTTGCCTTTTTTAAAAGTGCCGACTTTCCAAGCTGACGTCCGCCATAAACAATATTGACACCGGAAGGTGATTCGATTTTTTCAAGCTCTTCCTGTCTTCCGATAAATATCTCCGGAGGCATTACCTTTGAAGAATCCCACACATACGGCTGACAATATGAAAATGGCATCATAACAGACATCAATATCTGATTGATAAACTGCACACTGTAATTGTTTACTAAGAACATTAATAATACGCGGTCAATGACTGCAAAGACCTTATCACTAAAGCTCGCCTTTATTTTTTTTGCAAATAATCTTCTGTCTGGAAGTGACAGCGCATAATCAAGAAGAACTAGTGTATTTTTGCTGTTTCCGATATTTTTTAATTCTTCAATCAGACGGTCTGCATCATACTTTCCAAACAGGCAGGCAACGCGAAAGCCCTCTGTCTGCGCCTTTGATCCAAATGCCGCAATCGGATGCTTATAGTTTGCTTTTCTTCCTACTACAGCAGGAATCGTAACCATATAGTTTTCAATTCTTCCAAGCTTTGCCTGCTCCTTTACCTGTGCGTCTAAAAAGCCAAGCGCCTCAAGAAGAGCTGTCAGCTTATACTGTCCCAAAGCCTGTCCGTTATTCATCCAGTTATCAATAAGGCGCTTTGCCCACTTTTCGTCCTTGTTATGAATCCGCACAACCGCCAGATCACTAAGACTCTTGCTGCTGTTAGCAACTGCCTTATAATTATAGTCATACTCTTCAATAAACTTTGCCAGATAATCAGTGCCTCGAATTTCCCGCTCCTCATCTGTCTCTTCACTATTAATTTTTGACAAAAGATCCTCTGCCACTGTATAGTTTTGACATTCGATCATGCTTTTTATTGCGGCAATGCGCTTTTTGCGGCACTCATCTAACGTGTCGTTATTCTCGATTCCTTCCACCTCGCGAAGGAGTGCCTCTCCGCGCACCTTTGCGTCCTCGTGAAGTTTTTTCTCGTACTCCTCCAAGATTCGTTTGAAGAAGCCATAATTTTTCGTCTCATCAGCATAAGCAAACCACTCATTTGCGATCTTCTGAATTTTTTCTTTCTTATTTTCCTTTGTCTCTTCAATCTGTCCATAGCTTTGCGCCAACTCCAGATTTTCAATAAAGTTATTAAGACGGATTTGAGCATCTTTTCCAGCCTGCTCCTTAGATGCCTGAATATTGTACTCTTCTGTTGCATTTCTATTTTTTTGCATATAATCTAAAATCTGTTCTGCTGCTCCGTAGTCGTCTCCATATTCCTTGAAAATATGCTCAAGCTTTTCCTCAAAACTTAACAGCTCAAGCTTAGAATGACGCAAAATACGAGCCGGAAGTGACAATTTCTCAAAATCAGCAAAATTTCCCCGCTTATCTGGGAAATATTCCTCGTCTAAAAGTACCTCGCTTCCTCTTAAAAAATCTATGTAAAAATATTTGTGAGACTCTTCCTTGTATCTGCCATCCAATCTTGCCAGAAGCTCTTTTATTGTCTGCGCTAGCACAGCTTTTCCTGCCTGCACATAAATATCTTCTGCTGTTTCCTTCTTTTGAACAATTTTTTCAGCAGCTTTTAATTCTGCCCTAAGATCACTTTTTATCTCACGGTAGCGCTTTTCACCTGCATCATTTTCAGAACGGCTGCGTCCAGATGCCAGATCAATCCACTCACATGTAATCCCAATAACCTTTTCCATAGCATTTGTCAGGTTATTTCTAAGGTCGCTCATAAGATTGCTAGTCTTAAATTTGGTTCCGCCATTCGTCTTTGATTTGTCCCAACAGTCATTAATATAGTTTCCTAACTTTTCACGGTTAAGATTTGAATATTCGGCTGTACAGCCATCACTAATAAAATTAATAAGCAAATTTACACGAAACAGACTCGCATACTCGTATTCGCCATTCATGATTGCCTGAAGATATGATGCCATCTCACCATCCTCAGCAAAAACTAATTTCCATGTATCAACAAAGCGCTTTACGTTTTTATGGTTTTTAGGCTGACCTAACACGTATGTTTCATAATATCCCTTTGCACGCACTGCCAGATTTTCCAGTCGATGTTCAATTTTCATCTGATCCCTTAGGCGATAATCGGCGTAGCAATCAATTCCCTTATGGAATTTTCCCTTAAACTGCACCATGCGATATGCTGCGCTCATCAGCTCAGGATAAGCCTGTGTCATAGGAATACTCTTCATGTTCTCATATAATGCCTTCATTTCATAATCATATTCAATATGGTTCATAAAGAAATTGCGAAGGCAGGTAGACAGCATAAGATAATTTGTCAATATATCCTCATTCTGCGGATACATTGCAAAGATTTTATGAGAATCATAGGAGCATCTCATTTTAGGATCATTGACTGCGTAAGCTAACTGCTCATACAGCATTTTATATTGTTCATTTGTATCCTTTACAGCATCGAGATAAGCTGTAGCACAGTAAGTTTTTTCTTCCACAATCATCATGCAGGCATTTTGTATTTCATCTTTTGAAGAGTCTGCTGACTGATCTGGTAATTGATCTTCAAATTGACTTTCTGGCTGACACTCTAACTGATCTTCTGACTGACTTTCCAGCTTATTTTCTAACTGATCCTCTGATTGATTTTCCTTCTTTTCTAACAGCTTCTTTGGAGAGAACGGATCATTTGACACATACTCAAAATATTCGTTTTTTAGCAAATCGTAGCAGATTACACACTTTGGATCAAATGTCATTTCTTTTACTACATAATCGGCATTGCAAACTGCATAATCCCTGTTTAGTCCGGCAACAATAACGTAATCAGTGACATAATTTACGCTCTCTCGAATATTTTCAAGAAGAATATCTTCATCCTTACTTCCCTTTAAGCTCCAGAAAATACCAATCATAATTATGGAAGATGTATCCTTTAATACAGCCACAAAACACTCATCAAAAACTGCTTCCTTCATTGAAGTATTTGGCTGAATAATCTCATAAAATGTATTCAGCAAACGCAGATAAGCAATCCTTGCAAATGCTGCATTGACAGATTCCTCATCCACATCAAGATTCATTTCATTTTTTGCCTGATTATCATAAACAATACCTTTTATTTTTAAATAATTGCGTGCTTCTCTTGACTGCATTGCTTTCCATGCCTTTGCTGAAAGGGAATAAAAAGAATCCAAGCCAGGAATCTTATAAATTCTGATATATCCTTTTTCAAATAAGTAGCGAAATGACATTTCGAGTGTGATCATGGATTTCTTCGTTGCGAGTGCCAGAAACTGAATGGAAAGCACACCAAACGTATCAAGACATGTTAAAACCAATCCATTTTCCGTTGCAAACTTTGCACGAATTTCGTTTAAAAAGCTCTTTGTTCCAACTTTTTTCTCTTCTTTTCCTTTTTCAATCTCAAGTGTATAGCAAGCCACATCCTCATCACGAATAAATGGAAACTGCTTTGCTGCTGCAATCTCTGATAGAAGCTGCGCATCTTCAATTGCTTCGTTATCTTTCGCAGGCTCCTCGTTGCTTTCTTTCACTACAATGTCAGTCTGATCGCTTTCATTTGATGCTTCTTTAATCGTTCTTGCCACAAATGCCTTTCCAAGCAACTGATTATCAAATACTGACGACAGTTCCAGAATATATGCTATAACTTTGGCGCTGTCTGTCTCATCAAGTGCCTGCATGAATGTACTGTAAGCATCTAATTTTTTCTCTATCTTTTCATCTGACGGTGCTTTTTCATATGCATCCAATAATTCCTTAAGATCATTCTTATACGACGAAATATGCTCGTTTGTATCTGGATCTAGCGACTGCAGGGACTTAAAACGCTTATACGCAAGCCTTCTCTCCTCTTTCTCAATCAGCTGCAGCTGTTCTGTTAAAACATGCTTTGCCTCTGACATAGAAGATTCCATAAGATTTTTTATCCCTGTCTCGCCACAAATATCTGTATAATTTTTTGTCTCTTCCCGCAATTCTTTTAATTTATTCTCAAGTTTTGACGCGATTTCATCTGAAAGTAATTTTTGCTGTTTAATTGACTTTGCTGCTTCGTCCATATCCTGCTGTACTTCTGTCATACAGCATAACAAACGCTCTGCACATGCCAGCAGATTTTTGATTTGATTTTTCTGTTCTTTTTGAGTCATTCGCACATCCTCCTTTAAAATATCGTGTAGTTTTTGTTCAAATCGCCACCATCATATGACTATTTTACCACAGGATTCATGCAAAAGCTACTTTTTTGCAGGGTTTAAACTAAAAAATTTGTTTCTGCCCTTAAAGTTTACGAAAGCCCTTAGGTGCAATGGTTTCTGTTTTATTTATATCATTTTGACTTCTATATCCATCTTAATTTAACATATATAGCTCAGCAAAGATTCTACTCCAATCAAAATGATATACGTTATAAACATATATTCTCCCGACAAATGCGGATAACCTGAAACGGTATTTATGTTTTCAAGACTGCTCCAATTTATCGGAGAAACATAAAGCAAACCATATTGTTTAAAATTTGTAAAATATACAGCTACTGGATCCAACATAATAAAGAACACTGCTGCTGAAATTCCTATTGTTTTTTTGCCAATTTTTAAATTTAACAGATACATCAGCTTACCAATGAAAACTATACTTAACCATCCAGTAATAAAAGTGTATATAAATGCAGCTAAAGGATAATAATTTTGTATTACTCGTACTGGCATTACTAGTCCCCACGTATAAACTGGAATTAAGCTTCTTTGATTTACAACAAAATCTCCTGCAATTTCTCCCCAAAGTCGATTTGTTGAAACTGTTGGAAGAACTGCTATCAGCGAAATAAGCGAAATAAACAACATATAGAGAAATGCTGCCAGCCACACGTACATGTTTTCACCCAAATACCAGCCTTTCCGCTTGCATCGTAAAATCATATATGGTTTTTGATTATTCAAAAAAGGAGCATTACAAAATAGCATAACACATCCTAAGTAGATTAATACTTTTAATAATCCATTACTATTTTCTGCCTCCGCAAAAACAATTGGAAGAACAAACGGCGTAATTGTTTTTCCTGTTGCCTGCCCATACTCAGATAATCCATGAAGATATCGAAAAATCAATATTGTTTCTATTGCCGCAATCATCCATATTCTATAATTTTTACGCCACTGTATAAAATTGCTTTCGCAAACATACCAACCTTTCTTTAAATTACCCATTTTCATACCTTCCTTTTAGTTTTTTCCATAGTACAATTCCCGAAATCGCATTTAACACAAGTAATAAGCTAACAGAATATAAATAATTCCAAAATGAACTATCCGTCATTCTGAGCATTTTTGCTGCACTCGTAAGATTCCAAATATCCAACTCTTTCGGCAAAAAATCAGTAATTGATAATAATCCATAATAAACCAAAAAGGAAATTGCATGTGCTGCAAAGCGATCTGGCATATAAAATACAATCCATAACCCAAAAGAAGTAAAAAAGGATGCAGATAATCCAAAAATTAATCCCATCGCTGCCAAATAAAGAATAGGACCTAGTGTTTGATAAATATCGTAGTATTCAACTATATCTTGCTGTGGATTATTACCTACTAACGGCATTAGCGGTCTTACGAAAGCCACAAAAAGCCAAATTCCACCAATCGTTGCTGTTGTTACAAGAAACATATTCGCAACAATCTTTGAGATCACATACCGCTCTATCCTTCCTACTCGAATTTTTTGAAACAGGAAAAAACCACTGGAGATATCTTCATAAACACTTCCCGCACACAGTAATGATAATACCGCAATCATGACTGCTTTAAAACGATCAAAATACAGCACATATAAAACATGCTGAATACTACTAAATACGACGTTAGCATTTTCTCTAAATTCTATCGCCTGTGACAGATTTTCTGTCCACCCAAGTGCAAATAGTATTGCTACCATCATCATCACATATATTATTTTCCCATGCAGTATACCACGTTTTAGTTCCGCTTTTAATTCCTTCATATGTGTCTCCTATTAATACATGATTGATCCATCAACTGCATTAATCAAAAAATATCCATTTTCCTGATGTTTCCCATCTTCTGTATCACTATATGTGTCATACTCATTCAAATCTTTGTATAGCCATACGGATTCAGAATTTTTTCTTTTTTGAAAACCAAAGCGCCAATATGGTGAACATTGAATTCCTTCAGATGACAGTTC
>OHWC01001387.1_pt1 | contig 10611 bp, 7 predicted proteins | sample 1579541 | NCBI WGS metagenome assembly OHWC01 (sample SAMEA3882551, study PRJEB24775) | human gut metagenome | biome: human-associated habitat; feature: intestine environment; material: feces | place: Netherlands | collected 2009/2010
TTACAGGACCTGCCGGACAGGCGATTTTGATTCACAGCCGCACATTCGGCGATTATGCGGCGGGAAAGCGGGAAGAGGTAATCGGCAGGGACGGCGCGGTTGTCTGCCACAATGTCACCGCTTCGTATACAAAGACACGCAAGCTCCGGATTCAGGTGCGAAAACAGGACAACACCCCGGCAGCGCACGCACAAGTTTCAGTGGAAATTCTGAACATGGCGGAATATTTCCCGGCAGCAGCGCTGGAAACCGACGAACAGGGCGAGACTTCTATCAGGCTTGGGCTGGGCGACATCCGGCTGCAGGCGCGGTCAGAGGGAAAGTTTGTGGAGCGTTATTGTAATTTGGCAGAGGACGGCATCGGAGCGGCAGATGCGGATTGCGCTGTTACGCTTGTGCTGAAGGATTCGGAAGCGGGAATGAAAGATGCGCTTTCTGGCGTTTCTGCCTGCGAATGGCATTTGGCGAAGCTCTGCGCTCCGAAAGAAGTCGTTGTCCGGGAAAGTGTATTGAGTGAGGAAGAAGTGTCGCGCGGCACGCGGAGACTGGCAGATGCAGTGAAGCTGCGGGAAGAACGCTTCGATCAGCTGACCCGGCACGCGATTGCAGTGCATCCGGAGGAGGAAGAGAGGATGCGCGTTGCGGGAGAGAATGCAGAGGAGCTGACAGCTTTTCTGGAAAAGGATGATAACCCGGATCGCAAAAAGCTGCTGGACAGTCTGACGAAAAAAGATAATAAAGATCTGCGGGCAGAAGTGCTGGAAGACCACTTGTCAGCAAAGCGCGGCAGCTGGTCGGAAGATATACATGTACAGGATCTGCTGTGTCCCAGAATCTGGCTGGAAGAAATCGGCGCTTACAGAAGTTACATTTGCAGTGTGCTGACTGCTCAGGAGCAGGAAGCATTTGCCTCCAATCCAGAACTGATATGGAATTATGTAAACCAAAACATTACCGATATCCCGGAAGAAGAATATGATACCCTTTGCGCGTCGCCGATCGGCTGTCTGAAGCTGAAAATGGGCAGTGCAGTTTCCAGGACGATTTTGTTTATTGCGATTTGCAGAAGCCTGAATATCCCGGCGAGATTGGATAAAAGCCTGATGCTTCCGGAATATTGGGCGGACGGCGCATTCCGTGTACCGGTCAGCGGGGCGCAGGCCTCGAAAGGAACGCTTCTGCTGCGAAATATTTTGGGAAAAGAATGGATTTATGCACAGCACTGGACGCTGGGGCGTCTGGAAAAGGATCATTTCGTGACAATGAATCATGCCGGACTGGTATTTGAAAAGGAAACGTTAGAGCTTTTACTTCCGGTGGGAATTTATCGCCTGATTGCAGTAAAACGGCTATTGAATGGGGATCAGGAGGCAGCAGAGCTTTTGTTTGCGATCGAAAAGGAGAAACAGACCGAGCTTTATATGCCGGATTTTGAAAAAACGGATGGTGTGATGCCGTTGGAAAAAAACAGTGTACCGGATGAAAGCCAGAGCTGCCGGAAGCTGCAAAACAAAAACAACAGTCTCCGGGAGGGAATACAAAGCTGCCTGCTTCGGGACATCTTCTTACAGAGAGCAGATGGAACGCGTTGCAGTCTGGAAAAGCTGGTAAGCGGAAAACGCAGTATTCTGGCATTTCTGGAAATTGGGGCAGAGCCGACAGAGCATGTGCTGAATGAGGTTCTGGCACTGGAAAAGAGCGCAAAAGGAAATTCCAAAGGAATTGGCTGTCAGCTGCTTTTCGTTCTGCGGCAGGAAAAAGACCTGCAGCATAAAACGCTGCAGGAAGTGCTGGCGCTGGATGCGGGATCTGAGATAGAAATTTTATACGATATATCTGGCGGCGCTTCGGATGCCAATGCCGCACCGCGCACCGCGACTGGTGCCACAGCGTCCGGTACCCTCTGTGGCTGGCAGGAAACTGCGAAGAGAATGAGTCTTGCCGAAAAGCTCCCGGTTCTGGCAGCTGTCAGACCGGATGGCACTGGCATTTACGGAAGCTGCGGATACCACGTCGGAAGTGTAGAGCTGATGGTGCGGATTCTGAAGGAAGCAGTCCGGACAGAAGCAGATTGATAAAAAACAATAGAATGCACGCTCTGCGAGCATTCTATTGTCATGAATCAGGGGCAGCGCCCGGGAAAATCCCCAGGCGCTGCCCCTTTTTGGAAATGGAATTACATCATGCCTTCTTTGAGAATATTATGGTCGCGCAGAAGCTTTTCGATCACTGTACCGGAAATTGCTTTTAACAGAGGCTTCTTGAGCTTATTAAGCGGTCCGGGAAGTTCGATCTCCAGCGGAGATACGCCATCCATCAGCTTTACGGAACTGTCGAGAAGTTCACGGATATCATAAACGCTGCCCCATACCTCCGGAACACCACGGTCTACGCCAAGCAGTCCGTAAACGGCTTCCATAGCAGTACGAACAGAATATTCTGTCGTGAAGATAGTGTCTCTGGGGGTTTCCGCAAACTGACCCAGGAATGCGAAGTTTACGCAGCCATCCGGGATAACATCAGGGCGGTCACCCTTTGCTCTGGGCATGAAGAATGCGGTAATATAAGGCATCATGGTAGGAACGCAGACTGCACTGTGCTCTGCCAGCTCCGGAATTTCCTCTACCGGAACGCCGAGATGATACAGCCATTCTTCTGTAATTTCCTTACCAGTGCATTCTTTCATGGGCTTCTTGATATAATCGCCGGGAACGTCGGTGAACAGGCTGTATACCCATACACAAACCTGCTTCTTATCCTGTTCTTTGAACTGACCCTGACGGTTGATGGTCCAGCTTAACAGCCAGCTGGAATCCTGACAGCTTACGATACCGCCGGTAACGACTTTGCCGCTTCTGGGATCTCTCTGGCAGATTTTCTCAATATAAGGAATGATTTTGTCATCCAGAGTGGTAACAGTTGCAGATTCCCAGTTGGTCTTTTCAATATCGGAGCAGAACTTCTCTGGATGACCAAAGGAAGGATCCTGACGGGCGATATTTTTCCACAGATCCCATACGCCGCTGTTGCGAACTTCTGCATCGCCCACCGGAGCGTGATTCTGATCTCCGTAGATCGTTCCCTCTGTGCAGCTGCCGTTTGTTACGAATACCAGATCGTTTTCGGTTAAGGCAATCTTCTGCTCTTTCCCCTTTACCTTGCATTCGATGGTCTTTGCAACCTTTTTGCCGTCATGGAAATCAAAGATAACGTTGGTAACCTCGGTATTGAACTGGAACTGTACGCCTGCGTCCTCCAGGTATTTCTTCATCGGAAGGATCAGGGATTCATACTGATTGTATTTGGTGAATTTCAGTGCGCTGAAATCCGGGAGTCCGCCGATATGGTGGATGAAACGCTGGAAGTACAGCTTCATTTCCAGTGCGCTGTGCCAGTTCTCGAAAGCAAACATGGTGCGCCAGTATAACCAGAAGGTGGAGTTGAATACCTCGTCATCGAATACGTCTTCGATGGTCTTGTCGTACAGGTCTTCATCTTTTGTCAGGAACAGCTTCATGATTTCCATGCAGCCCTTCTGGCTTAAATTGAACTTGCCGTCCGTGTGTGCGTCTTCACCGCGGTTTACGGTTGCACGGCACAGGGAGTAGTTGGGATCGTGCTTATTTAACCAGTAATACTCGTCCAGTACGGATGCACCGGGCTTTTCCAGGGAAGGAATGCTGTGGAACAGATCCCACAGGCACTCGAAATGATTTTCCATCTCACGTCCACCGCGCATTACATAGCCTCTGGAGGGATCAAAGATACCGTCACATGCGCCGCCTGCAACGTCCATTGCTTCCAGAATGTGGATGTGGGAGCCGGGCATCTGACCGTCTCTTACAAGGAAGCATGCTGCTGCGAGAGAAGCCAGTCCGCTACCCACCAGATAAGCATTTTTGTTGTCAACGCCTTCCGGTTTTTCGGGACGGGCGAATGCTTCGTAGTTACCGTTGGTGTAGTAAATGCCCTTGCTGTTTTTTTCATATTTGCCCCGCTCTGTGTTGCGGTAGCTCGGGTCAGGAGCAGGCATTTTGATGGTTTTTTCTGCGGTTTTTGCGACTGCTTCTTTAATCTCACCGGATAAGGTCTGACCTTCCTCTGCAAGATGGTCTGTATGTTTTTTTGCTGCAAATGCCGCTGCGCCGACGCCTGCTGCGAGGATAGCTGCCTTTGAAAGACCGGAATGTTTCTTTGCCATGATAAAATCCTCCATTTTCGATTTTCAATACAAATTTGTCAGTAAAAGGATGCCCGAATTTTCGGGAAACAATGAGAAATTTTTTCCTCTGTTTGTTTTGTAGCTGTATCATATCGCAGGAAATGGGGTTCCTCAATTCACAGAATCGAAAGAGTGTAGCAAAATTTCCCAGTTTTTGAAATGTGTCTAAGAAATAGGAGAAAACAGACGGACGGGTTGGCTTTCTATCCCGGACCTGGAGCTTTACATAAGATTGACACGGCGATAGATTTCATTAAAATAGAAAGAAAGAGACAAAAAACAGGGGCAGCAGAGTATGGAATATTTGGATATCGTAGATGAAAATGGAGTACCGACCGGGAAAACAGCAGAACGGACAGCTGCGCATAAGCAGGGACTGCGGCACCGTACCTCTCATGTCTGGATCCTGCGGGAACGGGCAGGAAAAGTCGAGGTACTGCTGCAGAAAAGAAGTCAGAATAAAGATTCCTTTCCGGGCTGTTACGATATTTCCAGCGCCGGACATATCCCTGCAGGGGTGGATTTCATTCCGTCTGCGCTGCGGGAGTTAAAGGAAGAACTGGGCTGCAGTGTTTCGGAAAATGAGTTGATTTATTGCGGACAGCGCAGATTTTCCTATGACGGCGTTTTTCATGGAAAGGAATTTCATGACAGGCAGGTCAGCAACGTTTATGCGCTATGGCTGGATCGAAGGCCGGAGGATTTTGTCCTGCAGAAAGAAGAACTGGAGGAAGTGCGCTGGTTTGAATTTGAAAGCTGTCTGAGACTGGTTGAAAAGAATGCAATTCCGCATTGCATTTATCTGGAAGAGCTGCAGATGCTGCTTCCAGAGGTGCGGAAGCGGGAAAGACTCTGTATTCTGGTCACGCCGCCAGTGACGGAGGAAGAAAAGCAACAGCTTTTGCAGGCTGCGCCGGGACAGAAGTTTTTCTTTACGGAAAAGCCGGAGGTGACAGAAGAACAGCTGCGGCGCGCGGACATTATCCTTGGCAATTTGCAGAGTCCTTTGCAGTTAAAAAAGTGTGAAAACCTCAAATGGATTCAGTTGAATAATGCCGGGACGGAAGGCTATTGTGAACCGGGGCTTCTGCCGGAGGGTGCACAGCTTGCGAATGCGACGGGTGCTTATGGAATGGCGATTTCGGAGCATATGATCGGTTGTCTGTTTGCCTTGCGGAAAAAATTGCTGCTGTATTGGGACAACCAGAAAGTACATTGCTGGCATTCGGAAGGGCATGTAAAAGTAATCGAAAGATCGAATGTGCTGGTGATCGGCTGCGGTGATATCGGAATGACGTTCGGCAGAAAGATGAATGCACTTGGCTGTCGGGTGAGCGGAATCCGCAGAAGAGTTTCTAAAAAGAGCGACTGCCCGGAATGGATGGAGGGTATGTACGGCATGGACAGTCTGGAAGAACTGCTTCCAAAGGCGGATATCGTGGCGATGAGCCTGCCGGGCAATGCATCGACGTATCATGTGCTGAGCCGTGAACGGATTGCGTTGTTGTCGGACAATGCGGTTGTTTTAAACGTCGGACGCGGAACGGCGATCGATACGGATGCCCTTGCGGATGCGCTGTATGCAGGAAAAATCGCGGGGGCCGCGCTGGACGTCACAGATCCGGAGCCGCTTCCGGCAGACCATCGGCTCTGGAATGCGCCGAATCTCTTGATTACGCCGCATGTTTCCGGAGGTTTTTCCCTTCCGGAGACGCTGGAAAAGATCGTCGGACTGTTTGCAGATAATCTGGAACGGTATTTTGCAGGGCAGCCGATTGAAAATCTTGTGAATCTGCAGACGGGGTATCGGGAGTAAAGTGCCTGTAAAGCAACTGTGGATTGCTGGCAGTTATGTACCGCAGGCGTGTAGAGTCCCAGTGAATTGTGTGGGATTTTAGCGCAAAGCGCCTGCAAAATGGAGATCAGTATGGAAAAAGCATATAAACTGGAATTTGGGGGACAGCCCGGCGGAGAGCTTTTCATGACTTGCTGCGGGTGCTCCCGGACAGAACCCCTGCACTGCTTCGGACCGGCGATGAAGCCGCATTATCTGATTCATTATGTATTAAACGGCAGGGGGATTTTCAAAATGGAGGGCGAGGAATATCCGCTGGAAGCAGGCTGCGGATTTTTGATCGAGCCGGGGCAGATGAGCTTTTATCAGGCGGATGAAAAAGATCCGTGGATGTACATCTGGGTCGGCTTTGCGGGTGAGCGCGCGGAAGAATATGTCAAAAGCATGGGGATATCCCCGCGGCACCCGGTGTTTCATTCGGAGCAGTCGGATGAGCTTTACAGCATTGTCCGGGACATGATGGATCATAATACGGTCGGCGTTGCAAACGAGCTGCGCCGAAACGGTCTGCTGCATATTTTTCTGTCGGTTGTGGCGCAGAGTATGCCGGAGGAAAGGCGGGAGGAAACGGATCGGGCGAACCAGTATGTCCGCCGGGCAGTGGAATTTATTCAGCGTAACTACTGCAACCCGATCCGGGTGACGGACGTGGCGGATTATGTCTGCGTCAACCGCAGTTATCTATATACTCTGTTTCAGAAATCTCTCGGTATGTCCCCGCAGCAGTTTTTGGCAGCGTACCGGCTGACAAAGGCTGCGGAAATGCTGATGGTGCCGCATCTGCCGGTGGAAAGCATCGCATTGTCCTGCGGATATCAGGATCCGCTTGTGTTCAGCAAGGCGTTTCGGCAGATGAAGGGGGTTTCCCCGACGATGTATCGGAAGCAGATTCAGCAGGACGAAAACCGCGTCAACCGGGAGCACTTAAAACAGGTAGAGGAGTTTATCTCCAGAGTCGGCAGGCTCGAGCTGGGCGGGGAGCCGTGACAGAAGTGCTGCGCGGGTGTGTCAGGCATGATAAAACGTAGGATGTTGCGGACACGCAGACAGATCGCGCAGCACCGTGACACGCGGCACGGCATACTTCGTTGACTTTACTTCCGAATTCCGGCGAGCACCTCGTTAGGAATAACAAATTCCGGGCAGCCCATGGACATCGGTGCAACATCGCCTTCGTTGAAGCAAACCACAACCTCGTTGTTCTGATTCAAGTAGAAGGAAGTGTTGTCTGTGATAGAGGTAAAATCCCATTCCGGCATATCGGAATCGAGCCAGTAGATTTTATTTTTATCTGTCGCCATCTGTTCTTTCATCTGCTGTTTGATATTGTCGCTGATAGTGGTTAAATAATCGCTGCCCTCCTGGAAGAGATCTGCAAGCTGCAGGCGTTTTCCGGTGGAAAGGTCAATGGTGTAGTAGTAGTTCCATTCCGCACCGCTTCCGGCAGACTGGAAACAGATCAGTTTCAGGGTGAAATACTGATCGGTGGTCGCCAGAATTTCGGATTTGACGGTCATATTCTGGTAGCCTTCTTCGTTTTTCTTGCTTTCTTCGAATTCTGCGATCAGGCGGTTTGTGATGGCCTGAATCTCTGTATTGATTTCCTCTGCTGTTTTCTTCGTCTGTTCGGAAACGGCGGAGGATTTTTGCATATCCGCGTCAGTGTCCGGTGCGACAGTTACCTCCGGAACCTGAATGTCTGCGCTGTTTCGGTCATCTTCGTAGTGATAGTCCCGGAAGGTAACGACTTCAACAAGCCTGGAGAGCACAGGAACCTGGCTCATTGCGTAGGCAACGGAAGCGGAGGTGTTCGGTAAGATGACCAGAGCTGCAGCAGCTGCAGCGGCGGCGATCCCGCAGCGGCGTGTGATGGAGCGTCTGTGGGAGACAGAGCTGTGGGCAGCATTGGAACCCTGTTGGCTGTTCTCCTGCTTTGCCTGAGAGATCTTTTGTTTCATCTGTAAAAGCTGTTCTTCGGACATGCGGATGTCCTGATATTCTTTTTTCAATTCCTGTAACTGTTTTTCACGGTTTTCCATAATAAAAATCCTTTCTGAGAGTGATGGCGGGGCTGAGCCACCGCTTGAATGGTGTTGAACTTGCTGCACGCTGAAGGGTCTCGAATGTGGTCGGCAGCTGTGTCGGGCGGTCAGTCCAGTGACAACCGGAGTTTTTTGAGACTGCGGTATAGTCTGCTTTTGATGGTATTTGTGTTTTCTTCCATGATGGCTGCAATGTCTTCCAGCTTCATATCTTCAAAATATTTCAGCTCTACGATCATGCGGTCGCGGGGCGGCAGCAGCTCCAGCGCATGTTTCAGATCGAAATTCTCGTAAGCGTCTTCGTAGTGTAGCTCGTCGTTTCCTTCTTCCAACGGCTCCGTTTTTTTCTGCTTACAGAAAGAAAAAATCTCGTTGAGCATGATTCGATACAGCCAAGTGGCTGCATAACGGACCTCTTTTAAGTCAGAGCTGCTTCGGATAGCTTTATATGCGCCGTTCTGGACGATATCTCCTGCGTCTGCTTCGTTGTGGACGTAGCTGTAAGCGAGCCGGTAATATTGATCGTAATTTTGCAAAAGCAGATCTTCTACCGCTTTTTCTTTTGTTTTTCTGGATAATGATATCACGAAGAAATTCGCCTCCTTCTTTTGTTGTTCTGAGGATTAGACGTTGTAGGCGGGAAAAAAGTTTCAGGGAGTTTTAAATTTACTCTACCATACCATTATTTTTAACAAATTTGGTTGAAAAATTTCCGAAAATAGAACTATAGGTTCTTGAGTAGAACTAAAGGCTCGTGGAGCGGAACAGATAGGAAACCTATACTTTACCCATACTATCAGTACGAGACTATAACGATAAGGGGAAGGGAAAAGTATATGCTTGGGGAGCAGATTAAACGGTGCAGGGAGAAGCGTGGATTTACACAGGAGCAGCTTGCGGAAAAAATCGGAGTCAGCATAGAGACGATTTCCAGTATTGAACGGGGTATCAAAATGCCAAGACTGCAGAATTTTGTGGCGATCGCAAATCAGCTTGGCGTTTCAGCAGATGAACTTCTGCAGGACGAACTGGATTTCGGCTTTATCGCGGAAGCGAACGCTCTTTCCAAAAAGCTGGAGAAATTGTCGAGGGCAGATCGGAAGCGGATTTTGGAGACCATGAACTTTCTGATTGTACAGGCTGGCGGAAAATCGGAATAAGAGTTTCGTTTTTCAGTGGATAAGAAAAATTGCATCGGACTGGAGAAACGACAGAAGCAGGCAGGAGCTGACGGGTATCTGAATCGGACGGAATAGGATAGGAAGCGTCGACTCCGCTTGGCCCTGAGAAAAGGAGAGGTGATGTGCTTTTATAATTATCAATAATGATAGTGTATTATATGGTAGTAATATGAATTGATAAAAAAAGGGTTCTGTGGTAGTGTGGAACACATATTTTATATGTAAATGGCGAATATCGCGGCGATTCGGATTTGGGCAAGCTGATGCACGATTTTGATTGTACGGATGCGGAAGATATGTATTTTGACCTATTGGCGGAAAAGACGCGGTATCTGAAAGAGAATCCGAGGAGTGAATGAAATGTGCAAGGTTATGGAAGATTTGAGAAATGAGAGCTACGCGGAATTCGATGGGAATTGCCATTAAAATTATTGTTGTGAAGGTTACAGTAAAAGGAGTATGGTGTCAATGCAAAAGAAACCTAAAAGTATTAATGCGCTGATGGCATATATGCGAGATGAAAAAGGATTGAATATTTCTGGAAGTAGTGATAAGAAAAAACTTAGATATATGGGTTATTTCCATGGATATAAGGGGTATCGTTATCATAATAATCCGGCGAATACGTATGCATTCAATTCCTTTGATGAGGTGCAGGCAATCTATGACTTTGATATGGCGATTAAGACAATGTTTTATCCGGAGATAATGTTCTTGGAAACTGCATTTAAGAACTATGTTTTGGAAGTTATTTTGGAAGAGGCTAAAAGTAAAAGATTTGCGGATATATATGCGAAATTGTTAACGGATTACAAAGCTTATCCGATAGGTAGTAATGATTATAAAAAAGCAATCAATAAAAGAATGAATCTTAGAAATAAAGTATATAGTCTTATTTCCCGAGATTATGGTAAGCGGTTTATAGTGAATCATTATTATGACAAGGATCAGCCGCTTCCTATATGGGCAATCTTTGAATTGATTAGCCTTGGTGAATTTGGTACATTTGTAGATTGTCTTGACCAAAATACTAGGAAAAAAGTTTCTAAGAGTGTAGGTATAAAGGTTGCTTATGACCGGGATGGTAAATTGTTACCATTGATCGTATATGCATTAAAGGATTTAAGAAATGCCGTAGCACACAATAATACGATTTTTGATGCTCGATTTAAAACGGGTAAGGTAAGCTTGAGAATTTCTAAGTGTATAAGTGCAGAGACCGGAATTAACAATATTACATTTGAGTCTATTGTTGATTATGTGATTCTTATAAGCTTTATGATGAAACTATTAGAGTGTCCAAAGAAGAAA
>OHWC01001395.1_pt1 | contig 10566 bp, 9 predicted proteins | sample 1579541 | NCBI WGS metagenome assembly OHWC01 (sample SAMEA3882551, study PRJEB24775) | human gut metagenome | biome: human-associated habitat; feature: intestine environment; material: feces | place: Netherlands | collected 2009/2010
AGCAGCAGCGGTAATATGGAGGTCTGTGTAGTGAAGCCGGGATCAGTGGATGATTCCCGAGAGATCACGGAGACTCTGCTTGGCGGTCGTACCGTAATCCTGAATCTGGAAGGCATGGATCTGGATGTTGCCCAGAGAATTATTGATTTTATTTCCGGTGCTACTTTTGCAATTAATGGAAATCTTCAGAAAATTTCAAATTTTATTTTTATTGTAACACCTGCTGCTGTAGATATTTCCGGCGATTTCCAGAGCATTATGGATGCATTTGATGTGTCCTCTTTACAGAATGATATCTAAAAAAGCAGACAGGTTAGAGAATCTCAGGAGACCAGTTTCTGAAAAGAGACTGGTTTTTCTTTGAATAACAGGAAGGGGAATGTTATGTCCAACAAAAAATCTGACATGGGAAAGCCAAAAAGTGTCCTTATGGGAGTGATAGGTTTTATCATTCTTGTACTTGCTGATCAGTGGACAAAAAAAATGGCGGTGCTGTGTCTGAAGGATCAGGATCCGATCGTACTGATAAAAAATGTATTTGAACTTTATTATCTGGAAAACCGTGGTGCAGCCTTTGGTATTTTTCAGGGAAAGCGTGTGATATTTCTTATTATTACAATCATCATATTGCTGTTTCTGGCCTATTGTTTCTGGCGCATTCCATATACACGGAAGTATGCCACACTGCGTGGCGTTCTTGTATTGATTGCGGCCGGAGCCGTAGGAAATTTTATTGACCGTATGTATAATGGATATGTGGTAGATTTCTTTTATTTTAAAGTAATTAATTTTCCGATCTTTAATGTGGCAGACATCTATGTCACTTGTTCTGCAATATTTCTGGCTGTTCTGCTGATCTTCTGTTATAAGGAAGAAGATCTCAATCAGTTGCTGAAGAGTTTGAAAGGGAAGTAATTTATGGAAAATAATGTACATACGCAGGAATTTGTAGTGGAAGCAGAGCAGGCGGGAGAACGTCTGGACCGCTATCTGACTCTGATCTATGCGAATCAGTCCAGAAGCTTCTTTCAAAAGCTGATCAAAGGTGGGAATGTCAGTGTCAACGGAAAAGCAGTTACAAAAGCCGGATATGTCTTAGATGTATCTGATGTAGTTACTGCTTCCATTCCGGAAGCGCAGTCTGTTGCAATCGAAGCGGAAGATATCTCGCTGAATATTCTGTATGAAGATGCAGATGTGCTGATTGTTGACAAGCCAAAAGGAATGGTGGTGCATCCATCAGCAGGACATTACAGTGGAACGCTGGTAAATGCCATTATGTACCACTGTGCAGACAGTCTGTCCGGAATCAATGGGGAAATCCGGCCGGGAATTGTGCACCGCATCGACATGGATACCACAGGTGCGTTGATCGTGTGCAAAAATGATACCGCTCACACGGATATCGCTGAGCAGATTAAAGAGCACACAGTGACCCGCCGATATCGCGGCATTGTCTGTGGTGTTGTAAAAGAAGATGAAGGTATCATTGAGGGTGCTATCGGTCGGCATCCGACACAGCGTAAGAAGATGGCAATCAATGAGAAAAATGGAAAACCGGCCATTACACATTATAAGGTACTTCAAAGATTTGCAAAATACACTTATATGGAGTTTCAGCTGGAGACCGGACGGACTCATCAGATCCGTGTGCATATGGCAAGTATCGGGCATCCGCTTCTGGGTGATGAATTGTATGGAAATCCGAAAAACCTGGCAATGAAAGGGTTGCAGGGACAGACTTTGCATGCCATGATCATTGGATTTGTACATCCGTCTACGCATGAATATATGGAATTTGAAGCTCCACTGCCGGAATATTTTCAAAATTTATTGCTGAAGCTTTCCAAACAGTCCTAGCTTCGCTTGTGATATGGTCATCCGTAGTGTGACAGAAATGTTGAGGAAATTTCGGACTTTCCTCGTTTTTATCACAACAGGGATCAGATTGTGCGTGTAAATTCCGGGTGATAAAGTAAAGTTTTCAGACAAAAATCGGATTATCGTTGAGATTTATATAAAAATGTAGTATACTATATGTACTAAGTGAAGGAAAGGGGGATTTCCTATGAGAAATCTTGTAGTTGCAATCGGACGCGAATTTGGAAGCGGGGGAAAAGAAATCGGTCAGAAACTGGCTGATCGATTAAATATAAAATGTTATGATAGTGAGTTACTTTCAATTGCAGCAAAAAATAGTGGATTCTGTGAAGAAATCTTACAGAAAAATGATGAGAAACCGACAAACAGCTTTTTATATTCTCTGGTAATGGATACATATTCCATGAGTGGTTATACATCTGCTCCATTTGTAGATATGCCATTGAATCACAAAGTATTCCTGGCTCAGTTTGAAGCAATTAAGAAGCTTGCATCGGAAGAGCCCTGTGTTATTGTTGGAAGATGTGCAGATTATGCATTAGCAGGAGATCCGGATTGTGTCAGCGTATTTATCCATGCAGATATGGATTTCCGTCTGAAGAGGATCAAAGCAGATTCTGATAAAGAGTTTAAGGATGACAACAAGGTCATTGATTTTATCAACAAGACTGATAAGAAGCGTGCAAATTATTATAATTATTACTCCAGCAAGAAGTGGGGAGATGCACGCAGCTATGATTTTTGTTTAGACAGTTCTGTTCTCGGCATTGATAAGACGGTAGATATGATCATCGAGTATCTGAAAATCCGTTATCCGGAAGACAAAAACATTAAGTAAGTATCGTATAAAAAAATGCCTTCAGACATCATTTCTTGGATGTCTGAAGGCATTTTTTATTTGTGCTGATTTCTCCATTCTCTGGGAGAAACACCGTAGATATTTTTGAAGGCACGGGAAAAATGCAGCTGATTTTCATATCCAATGGCAGAACCGATATCCGCAATCGATAGTGAGGTTAGTTTCAAAAGTTCAGCTGCTTTTACCATACGGTAATTCATAAGAAATTCCTGTGGAGACTGTCCGGTATTTTTTTTGAAAATTTTTCCCAGATAGCTGCGGTTAATTCCGCAGACGGATGCAACATCTTCAATCGTAATGTTGTTTTGAAAATTCTGCTCAATATAATTGATCGCTTCTTTGATATAATAATCACTCATTTTATTATTGGATAGCAACTGTGTGGAATGTGCTGACTGAATCAAATAGTCCAGAAACAAGTACAGATGCCCAATGAGATGAAACGGCGATTCTTTTGGATGATGACTGATATACATCAGTTCATCTGCCAGCTTATCCCGCAGTTCTTTATTATGGGGATGATAGACGGGTTTGTTTTTGGAAAAATCCGTCATGCTCAATGCTTCTGTGATCCGTAAACCGTCAAATTCAACCCACAGGTATTCCCATGGTACATTCGAATCTGCAATGTAGGTTGTAACCTGGCCCGGAAAAATCATAAATCCCTGACCACTGCGAATCTGATAGTTCTGTGTAATGCCTTTTGTATCATCCGCCAGCAGAGTTCCTGTTCCTGAGAGGATATAATGAAACAGATAGTGATTGCGTGCCGCTGGTCCAAAAGAATGTCCCGGATTACATTTTTCATAACCATACTGATACAGGCACAGGTCAATAAAGTTTTCATTTGGAAAAATATGAAATAAAAGATCAGCCATGAAAGGCTCCTTTCTATGAGTGTTATCGTACATATATTCAAGAATGCCCTCAGCATTCTTGTTGCTCATTACCTATCGAGGTGTGAGTCATTTCACATCTGATATACCATTATGCGACATACATATTGATTATAGCACAATAAAACGCATAATGATATAAAAAATGGAAAATACAGCTATTTTAGGTCGCATTTTGATATGTTACAATCATTTTAACAGAAATAAATACGAAAGGAAGCAGAAATATGGTGAAAAAGAAACTGGTTTATGGACTGGCGGCGCTTCTTCTGACAGGATGCGGTCTGACTGGATTGATGGGATGCGGAAACAAAGCGACAGCGGAAGGCAGGACAGAGATTGAAATTGTCTCTTACAAAAAAGAAGCAGTAGATACGTTTAATAAAATTGCAGCGAGATTTAATGAAACACATGACGATATTCATCTTACCATTGATTCTCCAAACGAAGCAATGACGATTTTGAAAACCCGTTTTATACGGGAAGATTATCCGGATATAATCGTTATTGGTGGTGATATGGATTACTCCAATTTCCTGGATGCAGGTCTTTTTGCAGATATTTCAGATCTGGATGTTCTCAGTGAAACAAAATCAGCTTATCTGGACATGGATAAACAGTTGGAATTTATCCCACAAGATGGAACGTATGGATTGCCATATGCAGCAAATGCAGCAGGTATCCTTTATAACAAAGACATGTTTGAACAGCATGGATGGGAAACGCCTGAAACCTGGAATGAATTTACAGCACTGTGTGAACAGATTCAGAGCGAGGGTGTACAGCCGTTATATTTTGGATTTAAAGACACATGGACCTGTCTTGCACCGTGGAATGCTCTGGCTGTTAGTCTGGCGGACCCGCAGCTTTGCAGTCAGGTAAATAATGGAACAACAACTTTTACAAAGGCCTATGATGAAACAGCTGAAAAGATGAAAGCGTTACTTGCTTATGGGGAGCCAAACCCGATGGCTTATAGCTATAACGATGCATGTACTGCTTTTGCACGTGGTCAGTCTGCCATGTATACCATTGGAAGTTATGCGATTTCGCAGATTAAATCTGTCAATCCTGATATGAACATTGGTACATTTACATTCCCGGCAAATGAGAAAGAAGCGGATAATGTATTAAATTCCGGCATTGATGTACAATTTTGCGTTATGAAATCCTGTGAAAATAAGGAAGCTGCTTATGAGGTACTGCGCTTTCTGTATAGGGATGACACCATTCGCACCTATTTGAGCGAGCAAGGCGGCATTGCATGTAAACAGGGTGATTTTCCACTTTCTTCTGAATTGGAAGGGGTGAGTTCTTATGTTGCATCCAACCGCATGGCTGACTTTCAGGATCACCACTATCCAAGCGAGATGAGTGTGGATGCCATGATTCAGACATATCTGTTAGATGACAGTGCAGACGCAAAGGAAACTTTTCTGAACAAATTTGACAAAGACTGGAAACGATATAATCGGGATCTGATCTGGAAAATACAGCAATATAATGAAAAAGATGGAACATCGGAGGATACGAAATGAAATCAAAAATGACAAATCGGAATAAAACATTCTGGATCATCGCAATTCTGGTGATTGCATTGTTTTTTACATTCAATACCCTTCCGATGATCAAAGGTGTGATTTACAGTTTTACCAATTATAAAGGCTATGGTTCTTATGACGTGGTTGGATGGCGCAACTATGTGGATCTGTTTACCGATGCGAGAGTCGGAAAAAGTTACCTGTTTACTTTTAAATATGCTGTCGCCGGAACAATTCTCGTTAATGTATTAAGTTTGCTTCTGGCACTTGGATTAAACAGCAATATCAAAGGTAAGAGCGCGCTGCGAGGTATTTATTTTGTACCAAATATTCTGGGTGGACTGGTGATTGGCTATATTTTTAGCTTTATATTTACGTATATTCTTCCTGTTATTGGAAACGTCTGCCATATTTCTATTCTGGAAAACAGTATTCTTGCCAGTGAAAAATATGCCTGGATTGCGGTACTGATCGTTGGTGTATGGCAGGCAGTGGCTATGAATACAATCATTTATATTTCTGGATTACAGACTGTTCCGGAGGATGTATACGAGGCCAGTATGCTGGATGGTGCAAACAAATGGACAGAATTCTGGAAAATAACATTTCCACTGATCATGCCGTTTGTATCCATCAATCTGGTGCTCAGCACAAAGAACTTCCTGATGGTATTTGATCAGATTGTATCCTTGACCCAGGGTGGTCCTGCACAGAGTACGGAATCAATTTCTTATCTGATCTACAAAAACGGTATGTCCGGCGGGCAGTTCGGATTTCAGAGCGCAAATGCAGTATTGTTTTTCATTGTGATTGTGGCAATCTCTGTTTTTCAGCTGCGTTTTACCAATAAAAAGGAGGAACAGTTGTAATGGAAAAAGGGCGTAAAACAAATAAAATTTTAACAATACTTCTGATCATCGGAACTGTAACAGTATTTTTTCCGTTATATATGGCAGTGATTATTGCCTTCAAAAACCCAAATGAGATGACAAATGATGTGGCAGGTGCACTTTCTCTGCCGAAAAGCTGGAGTTTTTCCAACTTTGCAGAAGCAATGCAAGTGACAGATTTCTGGCATTCTCTTGGCAACAGTTTACTTATCACACTTGTGACAATTGTGCTCGCAATTCTGATCCATTCCATTGCCGGATATGTAATCGGACGTGGTATGCGTAAAATCAAAGGATTTAAATTTATTTATTTTTATATTATTTTCAACTACCTTTATTTGAATATTTACTTTATATTGTTCCTTTTCTGGTGTTTCTGTTATACTTATTAATTCTATTTCTGGAAAAATAGTATCTATATTTATTTCTGCTATTAAAATTGTTTGTTCTACTATGTATTTTGCATAATTTTCTTTACAAAATACTATAATAATTACACAAAAAAGAAATGCTATTTTTCTTTTCATTCTTTCACCTCTTTTTTATTTTTTTGTTCTGAATAAACTTTTATTTCTACATTTTGTAATATATCTTCTGATATTTTTTTATTTAATAGTATTTCTATCTTGTAATTATCTCGTTGTTTATTTTCCTTTGTTAGTAAAAATTTCTCTGTTTTGTTATTATTAATATTTAATTCTTTTTCTTCTTTATATATTTTAAAATTAATATTATCATTTTTTTTAGATATAATTTCAATATAATATTCTAATTCTACCTGTGTTATTTGTTCATTTTCATCATAATTTTTTACAGCTAGATTATATACCTTATTTTCCTGATTGTTGTTTATAATAAGTTTTTGCTCTCCTTCTAACTTTATAATAGGAATCGCTACACCTGAATTTACATTTATTTTAGTTTTATTAAAATACTTTCCTAAGCTTATTGTTGATAGTATTATTGTTAATACAAATGCTACTACTATTATTTTTATTATTTCTTTTTTCAATTTAACTCTCCAATTATATTTAAGTGAGGAAAAACCTTTTTCCTCACTTTGTATAAAGGTTTATATATTCATTTTCATATTCATTACTGTTTAACTGATTAATAAACAAACTCCGTTCTTACATCCACGTGTTGAGCCTCATCCAGCAAATGGGGATTATACACCACATCTTCGTCAGGGAGGGGGAGTTTGAAAATAGATGCCGTCACATTAGGTTTCGGAGTATTAGTCTCATAGTACATGGTAGATTCATCTACGTTCCATACATTATTCATCTTATACTCTTTGTAGAGATCGGGTAATCCATAGTAACCGTTACGGCGTTGCGCTTTAATGATATCCATTGCTTTATTTACATCGTAATAAGACATACGAACAAGGTCGAACCAATAGTCACCTTCAAAGGCCATTTCTAAACGACGTTCCTTCAAAACCTGGTCAAGAGTGATACTGGAAGGTCTTTCGTAAGCAGATACAGCACGCTGGCGAACTTTATAAAAAGCGTCAATGGCACTTGCATCCGTAGTAGAATTGTTGTTACCGATTACAGCCTCGGCATAAACCAGATATATATCCGCCAGACGGAGCACATGAGTACTCAACGAGCTGCATTGTTGTCCCGGACTGATACCGAACGTCTTGATATGGTCGTTTGTATTTCCATAAAGATGCTTAGCGATATTGGCACCGGTGCCCGACTGCAAACCGTCATTAGAACCAGGTGCATATTCCTTATCATAAAGAAAATCCAGATAATTGAATCCTCCCTTGTCCTGCCACCAATAACTATACTTATCACCAGCCATCATCATTGTGGCTTTGCGGCGGGCATCACTCTGGTTCCGCTGAGTAGGATTATCAAGCGGAGAAACACTGAACGCATCCTGCAAGTCAACAGAAGGTGCAGTCCAATCACCCCAACAATTATAAGTTTCAAAGCCCTTCATGGCAAGTTCCGAAGTCAGACAGTTTCCACAGGTATAATTATTTTGTTCAGCAGTCCAGCGCCAGCCAAACAAACTCTCATCACAAAAGTCATTTTCTCCTTTGAAAATATCCTCATAATTAGCCATCAGCTGTTTACCTGAATTATTGATGACATCTTTAGCATAATTGGCAGCCTTAGCCAGGTCATCTGCATCCCGTTGTCCGTTTCCATTGGCGTTGATTCCGGATTTTGTCAGGTAAACTTTGGCCAGCAATCCTTTGGCAGCCCATCGGTCTATACGCCCGGCTTGATTTTCCTCCGGCAGTAATTCAATGGCCTTTTCCAAGGTCATAATGATATATTCATAAATGTCGGCAGCTTTCACTTTATATTTTTCATTGTAATTGCCTGCCGCTATTTCCGAACTGTTATCATGAACGATTGGCACTTCACCGAAAATACGTACCAGATAAAAATAAGCCATCGCCTTCCAGGCCAGACATTCGCCCATAGCGGTATTCTTCACACTTTCAGAAGCATTGGCCGTTTTCAATCGGTTATAAATGGTATTGGCCTGCGCATTGACAGCCCACAATGAGTTAGATGTACTTTTCATATCTTCGTCACTGCCGTTTACCGTAAAATTGGCATAAGGGCTTCCACCCAAAAGCAAGTTACCCGACAATGCCTCAGGAATTTTATAATATCCACGACTCAAAAAGTCGTACCACGGTGAATTGTAAAGTGTATTGACACTTACTTTGGTCTGGGCATCATTCTGGAAATAGTTGCCATCGTTGTAACTATCCTCATTGGGTCTGTCAAGGAAATCCTCGCACGATACGAAGGATAATCCCAGTATCGCTCCCATTGCTATATATTTAAGTTTTGATACTTTCATGTGTTATTCTATTTAAACGGTTAAAAAGAGAGATTCAAACCAAAGGAATAAGTAGTAGGTGAAGGATAACGTCCAAAGTCCACACCATATACATTCGGAGACATTGTACTGACACCTATCTCGGGGTCATAGCCGTCATAGCCTGTAATGGTCAGCAGATTCTGAATGTTACAGTAAACACGCAGATTCTCTATACCGCACTTGCTCATCCACTTTTTAGGGAAGGTATAACCCAACGAAATATTCTTCAGACGAATGTAAGAACCGTCTTCCACATAACGGTCACTGATACGGTCGTTATCGTTAGGATCACCGATAATAGCACGCGGTAAAGAAGCATTCGGATTGGCTACACGTACATTCTCCACATGATTGTACCACTTCGTACCGTCGGTATATACAATAGAGGGATCAATCGGTTCCAGTTGGGCACGTTTCAAAACATCAGCATGCTGATTGGCCCAAGGAGAACTCATGGTAGTCAGATTGCGTTTAGTAAGATTCATCACTTTATTGCCATAACTTCCGTTGATAAAAATACTCAGGTCAAAGCCTTTATAGCGGAACGTATTGTTCCATCCAAATGTGAATTTAGGCATGGGTGAACCGATATTGGTACGGTCATTCTCGTTTATCACACCATCACCATTCAGATCTTTGTATTTAATATCACCCACATATACAGTATTAGCACCATCAAACACTCCATTCGCCGGATATTTCACAGGTTTGGGTGAAGTTTGCAAATCGGCAAGGTCCTGATAAATACCATCTGTCACATATCCATAAAAAGAGTAGAGACTTTCGCCTGTATCAGAAAGGCTTACTAATGTACTTCCCCATTGCGCATAACCCATAATGGCCGAACTGGCTGTACCGTTCAAGGCTATCAACTTATTCTTATTCCAAGAGATCTGGAATTCTGAGTCCCACTGGAAATTACCAACCAACGGGTGAGTATTCAGCGTCAACTCTAATCCGGTATTACGGATGTGTCCGTAGTTACCCATCGGTGCCCGCAGTTTAGAGTTATCATTGCCCGAGGTACCCATGTAAGTAGGCATCTGCAAATCCATCAGCATATCCTTGGATTCCTTTTGATACCAATCGAGAGTTACATTAATTCTATCATTAAGGAAACCGAGGTCAAGTCCCAGATTTATCTGTTCTTGTTTCTCCCATTTCACATCCAGATTAGGAATATTCTGCGGACGGTAACCGGCTCCAAGCGAGGTATACACCTGTTGCATATTCACACCCCACACATAAGAATTAATACTGGAATTACCAGTCTGCCCCCAACCAGCACGGAATTTACCATTGCTAATCCATTTAATATTCTTCATGAACTTCTCATTAGTAAAGCGCCAAGACAGAGCGAAAGAGTGAAATCCTGCCCAACGATTGTTTGGGCCGAAGTTTGAGGAACCGTCGTAACGATAAGTATAGGTAGCATTGTAACGGTTGTCATAGCTATAGGTCCAGCGGGTAAAGAACGAAGCCATGGAACTGCTGCCAAAACCAGCACCGATGGTCGGAGTATTGGTACCCAGCATCGGGTTATGTACAGCATCGGAAGGCAGATTGGAGTTAGCGACTTTAGTATAGTCATATTTACTTTCCCAGCATTCCTGACCTACCATTGCACTTACAGAATG
>OHWC01001397.1_pt1 | contig 10552 bp, 8 predicted proteins | sample 1579541 | NCBI WGS metagenome assembly OHWC01 (sample SAMEA3882551, study PRJEB24775) | human gut metagenome | biome: human-associated habitat; feature: intestine environment; material: feces | place: Netherlands | collected 2009/2010
ACCTCGCTTTTTGAAATACGGTCCGGTTTCCCATTCCGTTTTTTCAAAAAGCGAGGTCCTTTTCTTTATTTCTATTCTATGTTCCTATCTCCTCACTCCGGCGTCTCTCCGAGCCCGCTTTTAATTGCGGCAACAGCCGCCCGAAGTGCCTCCTCTTCATCCTCCCCGCTGCTGCAGATCTCAATGGTTTCTCCCTGCCTGATTCCTGCGGCAACGATACTCAAAATACTCTTTAAATTAACCGTTCCCTGCATCCCGTTGTTTTCATAGGTAAACGACATGGAAGATTTGTACCGGCTTACACTGTTTGACAAATTTACCGCGTTTAAAAGATGCAGACCTGACGGATTGACAATCGTTACTTTTTCACTTACCATCTTACGTTCCACCTGTCTTTCCTTTGTAATCCGCTCATTTTTCTTTGAAAAATGGCTACTTACTCATTTTTTGCCGTGTCCCGAGTTCAAAAATCCTCCTGCAAGCTTTGCCTGCATCGGTTTTTTGACCTTTTGACACTGATATTTTCATGATAGCACAGTTTTGTTAATACAGTTTGAACATTCTGTTAGATACTCCTCAATTCTTTCCTCTTACTCAGCTGACTGAAGAACAGGTAATAAATAAAGTATGCAATCGTTGTGATCACCCACGACAGCGGATAGCAGAAGGCTGCTCCTTTTAAGGAGTGGAAATGCGGCAGAACCGCCGTCATCCACACGATACGTACTCCGCAGATTCCTATTCCGGTGATAAACATCGGAATCCATGCATCTCCGACACCGCGGAGTGCACCGGAAAGGATTTCGATGGAAATGTAGGTAAAGAAGGTCGGAACCAGGAAATGGATCAGTCCGTGACAGATTTCACGCACCGCCGTATCTGTGGTAAACAGAGAAATCAGTGTATCACCGATAAACCACATAAACACAACCATCAGACCCGTCATCAGGAATGCCATGATCATGCTGGTGCGCACACCGCGGTGTACACGATCCATCTTTTTCGCACCGTAGTTCTGACCGACAAAGGTTGTCGCCGCAATACCGAGCGCATTGATCATCATCCAGAAAAGACCGTCCACCTTTCCGTAAGCCGCCCACGCGGCCACATTGTTGGTTCCCAGCGAATTGACGGCAGACTGAATGATTACATTCGATACCGAGTACAGAATTGACTGTACGCCTGCCGGAAAACCAATGCGGACAATTCGTTTCAGCATAATCCAGTCGATGCTGATTTTCCGCAGATGAAGCCGGTAAATGTCTTTGGTCCGCATCAGAGAGCCCATAACAAGAACCGCACTGATGATTTGAGACAGAATGGTTGCAAGTGCCGCGCCCATAACACCCATTTGCAAACCGACAACAAATAAAAAGTCAAGCGCGATATTGGTCATACAGCAGATGATCAGATACAGCAGCGGACGTTTCGAATCGCCGACCGCACGCAGAATACCGGAACCCATGTTGTAAATCAGGTTTCCGATGGTTCCAAGGAAATAAACACGCATATAAATCAGCGCATGATTTACAACATCATCCGGCGTGTTCATCAAATCGAGCATCCATCTCGAACAGCCAATGCCGACTACTGTCAGCACAATACCTCCGAGAATGGAAAAGGCAATGGAAGTGTGCACTGCCCACTGCACCTTGTCCTCTTTATTGGCTCCGTAATGCTGTGAAATAACAACCGTCGCACCACTCGAAAGGCCGACAAAAAATCCGACCAGCAGATTGATCAGCGTACCTGTCGTTCCGCCGACCGCCGCAAGTGCCTGTTTTCCGAGAAAGTGTCCGACAATCATGGCATCTGCCGTGTTGTAAAGCTGTTGGAAAAACGTTCCGAACAGAATCGGCAGGAAAAAGATCAGAATCTGCTGCCAGATAACACCTTCCGTAATCTGATTTACCTTTACTACTTCTTTCTTCTCTTTGTTCATACCCAAATACCTTCTAAAACTGCCGCCGGATCTCATGGCTGATTCCGACGGCAGTCCCCCTTTAAAATTTTCTTCTGCTCCTCTGCAGATACTCTTCTTCTGTTTTATATTTTCAGCTGCTTCATCCCTCTTGGCAAGCGGATATTTGCAATCCGCTTCGCTACTTGCTTGATTCGGTTAAGTAATCTTTCAAAAAATCAAACAGCGTCTGCATTTCTTCCCGCGTGCCAATCGTAATACGCAAATAATTGTCAATGCGGGGTTTCTCAAAATACCGCACATAAATATGGCGTTCCCGGAGTGCCTGAAAAATCTTCCCGGCCGGTACGCTTTTGTGCGTTGCGAAAATAAAGTTCGATTTCGAATCTTCGAAAGAAAATCCCAGCTTTTTCAGCTCCTCCTTCGACCACTCTCTCGTTTCCATCACTTTTTTCACCGTCTTGCGGAAATATTCCACATCGCGGATCGCTGCGGCTCCGGCTGCGATCGTGGTCTGATTCATGGTATACGAATTGAAAGAATATTTCACATCATTCAGATACGAAATCATCTTCTCATTTCCGATTGCATAGCCGATGCGCATGCCGGCAAGCGAACGAGATTTTGATGTTGTCTGCACAACCAGCAGGTTTTCATATTTTTCCAGCAGCGGCTGCGCAGTGGCTGCTCCGAAATCCACATATGCCTCATCCACAATTACAACCACATCCGGGTTGTTCTGTAATATCGATTCGATCGCAGAAAGCGAAAGCTCCACACCCGTCGGTGCATTCGGGTTCGGGAACACGATTCCGCCATTTGGATGATTCTCTGCAAAATACTGCTCCGGCACAATGCAGAAATTTTCATCGAGCGGGATCTGCTCGTACGGAATGCGGAATTCCTCCGCCCAGACATCGTAGAAGGAATACGTAATGTCCGGGAAAAGAATCGGTTTGTCAGAGTTAAAATACGTCATAAACGCCATCGCCAGAACATCATCCGAACCAACGCCGACAAAAACCTGCTTTGTGCTTACGTGGTAGACATCCGCGATCGCCTGCACCAGTTCTGCCGCGGTCGGATCCGGATAGAGACGGAGGGTATCCTCTTCTGCTACCCGTCTGATCGCCTCTGCGGCTTTTGGTGACGGCGGATACGGATTCTCATTCGTATTCAGCTTGATCATGTCAGCCTCATGCGGCTGCTCGCCCGGTACATACGGCACAACTTTTCTTACATTCTTTTCCCAGTTACTCATAAGTTCCTTCCTTTCTGCCTGTGGTCAGGAAATGCACCCTGACTTTATTCCGTCTTTCTGTTTTTTTGGAAACCCCTGTGAATCGTAACCATTTTTTCTTTTCCTTCTGCTCCCGGCAGTTTCCCGCCGACGCAAAGTCCCTTTTCTTCCCGGTGAACCGCTTTATCCTCTCTTCTTCCAGGTAGACGGATAGAAAAGAATCAGCATCGGAAACAGTTCCAGACGGCCTGCCAGCATATCAAAAATCAGAATCAGCTTGGAAACCGGACCGTATCCAAAGAAGTTACTGGTCGGTCCTACCTGGTCAAGACCCGGTCCGATGTTGTTCAGTGTTGCGGCAACTGCCGTGAAGTTTGTCTCGAAGGAAAATCCATCCACACTGATGATCAGCATGGAAAAGCTGTAGATCACCAGATAAACAATCAAAAATACGTTGATCGCCCGCAGAACCTCATGCTCTACCGGGTGATCGTCGAAACGGATGCGTTTGATACTGCGCGGATGTACGATCGAACCAAGCTCTTTTTTCACGGTTTTTAAGAGGATCAGGATTCGCGAAACCTTGATTCCGCCTCCCGTTGAACCGGCACAGGCTCCGATGAACATCAGCATCACCAGAATACATTTTGACAGCTCCGGCCAGAGGTCAAAGTCCGTCGTGGAATAACCCGTTGTCGTGATAATCGATCCGACCTGGAAAAAGGCAGTCCGCACCGCTTCACCGATGGAATGGTACATCGGATAGGTATTCCAGGAAATCACGCCTCCTGCCAGAAGGATAATCAGGAAATACGCTCTTACCTCCTGGGACGAAATGGCGGCCTTTCCCTTTTTGCAAAGCATCAGATAATAAAAGTTAAAATTCACACCGAACGCAATCATGGCGATTGTCAGAATCCACTGCTGCAGTGGTGTGTACACTGCACAACCGCTGTTCAACACGGCAAAACCTCCTGTTCCGGCAGCTCCCATGGCGAGTGTGACAGAATCAAATGTCTTCATGCCGGAAAGCAGCAGGGCAGCAATGGTAAAAAGTGTCATGCCAAGATAAATCTGATACAGAATTTTAGCAGTTCCGCGCACTCTCGGAACAAATTTGGAAACGGTCGGTCCCGGGCTCTCTGCCTTCATCAGGTTCATGACGGAACCGCCCTTCATCGGAAGCAATGCAAGAATGAACACAAGAACGCCCATACCGCCAATCCAGTGGGAAAAGCTTCTCCAGAACAGGCTGGCGTGTGAAAGTGCTTCCACATCGCTCAAAATGCTGGCTCCTGTCGTTGTAAAACCGGAAACGATCTCAAACAGCGCATTGATATAAAACGGAATTTCCCCCGTAATTACAAACGGCACCGCTCCGAAAACACCAAGGACAACCCAGCTTAACGAAACGCAGACAAATCCGTCGCGGGAATAGATTTCCATATTGGACGGTTTTCTGAAGCAGAGGATCAGACCGGCCGCAATGCAGAGCAGTCCCCAGATAAGATACGCAAAGCCTGTCTTTTCCTGATACATGGCTCCGACCAGCGCCGGAAACAGCATCAGCATACCTTCCACTTTCAGCACCCAGCTGATGACAAAACGAATCATTTTATAGTTCATAATCCGCTTCCCCCGTTACTCTGCCAGAATCTCATGGATATCCTGAAGACCGGTTTCCGTTGTTACGATAATGACGGAATCTCCTGCCTCAAAGGAATCCTGTCCACCCGGAATGATGACCTTTCCCTGTCTGTTAATCGCTGCTACCAGAAGGTTTGGCCGTGTTTTCATATCCTGCAGACGGATGCCGATCATACGGCAATTCTGGTTCACGATAAACTCAAGAGCCTCCACACGGTCTTCCATCAGCTTATACAGCGTCTCAACGTTGCTTCCGATGGAGTTTTTCATTGCCCGGACATACTGCAGAATGTACTCTGCGGTGATGTGTTTCGGGTAGATCAGGCTGTCCAGGTTCAGGCTGTGGATAACATCATTAAATTCCAGATGGTTGATTTTCGTTACAACCTTTGAGGATACCTTCTCTTTCGCATACAGCGACAGAATGATGTTTTCCTCATCCATATCGGTGCAGGCCACAAAGGAATCCATATTCTGGATGCGCTCCTCTTTTAAGAGCTCCTGGTCACTTCCGTCACCGTAAATAACGGTTGCATCTGGCAGTGCTTCGCTTAAAACCTCACAGCGATCCTTATTTTTCTCGATAATCTTGACATCGACGTTCATATTTGCCAGTGATTTTGCGAGATAATACGTAATTTCACCGCCGCCAACAATCATCGTATTGTGTACCTTGTTTGTATGAACACCGATTTTCTTAAACAGGCTCTCTGCGTTCTGCGGTGTGGTAATGATGGAAAGGCTGTCTTTTGCCTGGATCACAAAATTTCCATCCGGTATGTAAACCTCGCCGTTTCGCTCAACAGCACAGACCAGCAGACTGTACTGAAGCGCTCCGGCCAGCTCACGCAGCGACATATGGACAATTTTCGATGTTTCCGGCACTTTAAAGCGCAGCATTTCGATTCTTCCGCGGGAAAAGCTGTCGATCTCAATCGCAGATGGGAACCGCAGCAGTCTTGCCATTTCCATGGCGGCCGCGTGCTCCGGGTTGATGATCATGGACAGACCCAGCTTTTTACGGATAAATTCTCTCTCCTCCCGATACATCGGATTTCGAACTCTGGCGATGGTGTGACAGTCTGCTGCCTGTTTGGCGATGACACAACAAAGCAGGTTCATTTCATCACTTTTGGTTACGGCAATCATCAGATCCGCATGCTCAATATCCGCCTCCTGAAGCACCTGATAGCTTGCTCCGTTTCCTACAATTCCCATAACGTCATAGGTGTTGGAGACGTTGCGGACGACAATACTGTCTGTGTCGATGACCGTCACAAGGTTGTCCTCGCGGCTCAGCTGGGCGGTCAGTGCGGCTCCGACTTTTCCGCAGCCCACAATGATAATTTTCATGTTCTCTCCCTTCAATGCAAAAGCATTTCGCGTAAAATAGTAAAGACCCGCCAGGCGGCATCGTAAAACCATTTTTCGATGCACTCCAAAAAGCAGATCTGTACCCCTATTGTACGATGGCGATTATATCATATTTCCAGGAAAAGCGGAATAGATTTTAACAACATTTTGGACGGAGTTTTTGTAATGATTGATCAAAAAAGGGAAAACCTGTTGAACCTTGCGCTGGCCGCAACGGAAGTCGAACGGCGGCGTGTGCCGGAGCTTTCGGCAGGTTATAACTCTTACAGCAAAACATGGGAAGTAATTGTACAGTATCAGGGAGACCTGGCTTTTCTGGAGGAGCAGGGAGTTCGTGTGACGCTGCTGCTGTTTTCGTATGCCATTCTTCTGGTTCCGGAGTCCCTGATGGATTACGTGACAGGACTGCCGCAGATTACCTATCTGGAGAAACCGAAATTACTTTATTTCGCAGATGCATTTGTGCGGAGCATATCCTGTATTACGCCTGTGCAGGAGGGGGTTATGGGTCTGTCTGGGAATGGGGTGCTGCTTGCATGCATTGATTCAGGCGTGGACTATGCGCATCCTGATTTCTGCGCACCGGACGGGACAAGCCGAATTGCAATTTTATGGGATCAGACGATTCCGGGGAATCCTCCGATGGGGTATGCTCTTGGGTCGGTATATACACGGCAGCAGATCAATGAGGCACTTGCATCTTCTACGCCGGAAGAACGGTTTGCCCTCGTGCCGTCCCGCGATGTGACGGGGCATGGGACAGCGGTGCTCGGAATCGCAGCGGGAAATGGGAGATCCTCGGCAGATGCGGCCATGCGGGGCGTGGCACCGGAAGCAACACTCGTGGTCGTAAAGCTTGGGAATCCTGATCCGGCGGATCTGCCGCGGACATCGCAATTGCTGCAGGCGGTGGATTTCTGCGTAAGATATGCACTTCTGGTGGAGCGGCCGCTTGTGACTAATTTGAGCTTCGGGAATAATTACGGTTCGCACAGCGGGGATTCCTTACTTGAAACGTATTTGAATGCAGTGTCAAATTTAGGGCAGAACGTGATCTGTATCGGGGCAGGAAATGAAGGGGATACCGGACGCCATTATGCCGGGAACCTAAAGTCGGATCGCAAGTCGTCCGGTCAGACGCAAACAGTCCGTGCGACATCTGATCCGGCTGCGACGTCTGCGGTCTCGGCAACGGCTGACCGCGCTGTCTCCGTTGAATTTCAGGTCGGTGCTTATGAATCCTCGTTCAGTCTCCAGATCTGGAAGGTTTATGGGGATGAAATCTCGATCGAACTGATTTCCCCCGGCGGCATCCGCTCCGGCACGCTCTCTCCTGTCCTCGGCACGGCGCGTCTGACGCTTGGTCCGACAGAACTTCTCCTGTTTTATGGCATGCCATCCCCCTACAGCCAGGCGCAGGAAATTTACCTGACCTTTCAGGGCGCAGGAAACCATCTGTCCGTCGAAAACGGCATCTGGACCTTGCGTCTCACCCCCGGCCGCCTGATCTCCGGTTCCTTTGACCTCTGGCTTCCCGGCGGAAACGCCGTCGGTTCACAGACCCGCTTCTTCTCCCCCACTGCCGACACCACACTCACCATCCCTTCCACCGCCCGCTCCGCCATCACGGTCGGTGCCTACGATCCCCGCCTTTCCTCCTATGCCAGCTTCTCCGGCCGCGGCTATACCCGTATTCTCCACGAAATTAAACCTGATCTCGCCGCCCCGGGTGTCAATATCCCAGCTCCCCGTTCCGGCGGCGGCTATGCTTCCTTCACCGGCACCTCGTTTGCCACGCCTTTTGTATCGGGAAGCGCCGCTCTTATGATGGAATGGGGTATTCTGCGCGGAAATGACCCGTTTTTATATGGTGAAAAGCTGAAAGCTTATCTCATCGCAGGCACAAAACCCATCGCATCCGAGAGCGAATACCCGAACAGGCGGGTGGGATGGGGACGACTTTGTTTAGAAAGTAGCCTGCCAGATTAAAGTTATTGAAGGATTCGATAGAAGAAATAAAAGCGCAATGTAAAGAGTTAAACGACAAATGAGACATATTTTTATCTCTGTACTATCTTGTACTTTGCTACGAAAATAAAACTCGTAGCAAGGTACTTATAGTGTTCATTTGTCGGGCAACTCTTTTTTATTTAACTGTTAATAACTTGCTGTTTAAAATTTTTTGAATGCAAAGAGAATCACTTACTCAAAAGATATTCTTCCAACATTTCCTTTACTTTTTTCTCAATTTCGTCTATGATCTCTTCACACCTTGTCTTTTTCATCCCTGCACCAGTTCCTACCGCCAGTAACTCTTTTCTGCCTGGATTTCTTCCATTTCCATCTACTGACGTAGTATGTTCACCATAATACGTATTACTGTATGTGAGATCATAGGCAGGACTTAAACGCCACATATCATCCTTTTCATTATAAATGTAGGTAAAGTTTTTAGAATGATCATCACGATTATGTGCGAATACATTAAAACACATACGACGATACATATTTTCCACATCCTCTGTACAATCCCTTGTCAGAATTTTTGTCAACTTCATCAATTCATGATAGTCCAGACTTGGTTGATTAAAATCTAACTCCAATAAGGCAGCCGCAGTTAACATATGTGCCCTTTTTATTTCATTCTTTTCTATTCTTCGATCAAATCTCTTTGTTCCAAAATATCCCGGACATATATCTGATGAAAAAAGCCGTGTTTCACTCATTACAATTCCACAGGCTTTTGCACACAGAGAATAATCGTATTCCATTTTTCCCACATCTTTTTTGTCCACATGTGCCGGAAATTTAATAATCCAGTTTTCTCCATCTATTTCCGTCATAATCTTAGGTCTTGCACCACCACTGGTTCCTCCCAGCCGGTACAATTCATCTAATTTCTCCGAATATTGCGTGCTTAATATTTTCTGGCAATGCACAGATAGTTCGTCCAGATCATCCATCTGTTGTCCCATCCCAATCTCCTTCTGCGGATGATAGGTCAAAGCTCCCATTCCAGATTTTCCCACGATGGCAAGACGATCCAATACCGAATATTGTGCTTCCTTTTTTCCACGTTCTTTCAGCAAACGCTCCAATAAAAGCTGTCCCCATGCATCCGGTAAACTATCTGCAAATACTCCGAACAATCCGTCAAAATAATCTTTTTTTGGCACAAACACTTCATTTTTTAGCGGAAGCGAAAATGGACTGACTGAAAATCCATGCTCCAGCCATTCTTCACTATAAGAAAATGCCACCTTATGATTCGCGGTCAATGCAAGCGTTCCCACAAGCCGGTCATCCATCCGAACCTCAAGACTTTCCCTTTGACTCATTGATTACCTCCTGAATATTTCGATATGGTACCTGTGTAAAAAGATCCCGCAGTTCATCTGCAAGTTCCAACGCCATAGCAAGTTTTGTCAGTGACAAAAGCGAAATCTGTCCTGTTGTCTCAAATCGTTTAATAGAACCGTAACTTACTCCGCTCATATCCGAAAGTTTCTGTTGCGAAACTTTCCGCCGTCTGCGAATACGGCGCATACGTTCTGCCAGTTTTTTATCCAGTTCTTCTGCTGTTTCCCATACCAGTGCTTCCATATCATGCCCCATCTTGTCAGATAATATTTTATCTATTTCACGCGATTTTACTTATTTTTATATAATATATTATCTAATATTTTAGCATATCTCTTCGGGTACCGCAACGTCTCCCTGACTATTTTTCCTATCATACAGTTTTTCCAAAACTGCTCCAATATCCGCTTCCACGCAAATGGATTTCTTTCGGATTTCCTCCGGCGCACAGGCTTCCTTCTTAATTTATGCAGGCATAAACTGCATCCGGCCAGGTTGCATATGGATATATCGGCTCCAGTACGCCCAATATTCTTCCAATGTTTTATAAGGGAAAAAGCCCCCGGAATACATATCCGAAAATCCATGCACCTGTCGGAAATCGCCAAACCACTTTTCAAAACGTTCCCCGGAATAGGTAAATCCTGCAGAAGTGGATAATCCCGCACCCGCGCCAATGATCACGGCCTCCGCTTTCTGCAGTGCCTGTTTCAGACGCTCTGTTTGTACACTTTTGCAGTTTGATGTTTTTATACTGCAAAATGGTGGATTATTGCCCCTACACTTTGCTCCCATACATGGGCACCACGATACACTTTTCGGCATATTTACTTCCATCGGTTCTCTTATCCATTCCATTTCATCACCTCCTTTACACTTCCTTCGTTTCTTCATATTCCAAAATGTCACCCGGCTGACACTGTAATACTCTACAAATCGCTTCCAATGTAGAAAACCGAATCGCCCTAACCTTTCCAGTTTTTATATTCGACAAATTTACATTCGATATT
>OHWC01001401.1_pt1 | contig 10540 bp, 10 predicted proteins | sample 1579541 | NCBI WGS metagenome assembly OHWC01 (sample SAMEA3882551, study PRJEB24775) | human gut metagenome | biome: human-associated habitat; feature: intestine environment; material: feces | place: Netherlands | collected 2009/2010
AATAATGGGATGAAAACATCAAAACCTATTTCTGCAAATGTTTTAGAAATCAAACAGAAAACACCTATTGGTGCTAACTTCATAACAACCATTGTCATTTCCATCATAATATCATTGAACTGTCCAAAGAAGTTCTTCACAATGTCAACACGGTCTCCCATGTTTGCGAGAATCACACCGAGGATCAATGCAAACACAATGATCTGCAGCATATTTCCCTCGCTTAAGGAATTAAAAATATTGACCGGGATAATGTCTAACAGTGTTTCTGTCATGCTCATGGACTGTGTTGTCTCACTCACGGTGGAAGTCACCTGGATCTGTGACATGTCAAGTCCTTTTCCCGGATTAAAAATATTGGCGATCGTCAGCGCAACGGTAATCGCAAGCGCTGTCGTACACAGATAAAAAATTAGTGTCTTCACACCGACGCTTCCAAGCTTTTTCGTATCTCCCACTGCCATGCTTCCGCAGACGATGGAGCAGAATACAAGCGGAACGACGAGCATACGCATCAGACGGATAAATCCCTGTCCGATCACATAAAGGATTCCCTCCACGATCACATCTTTCTTGAAGCTGCTGTCAGGAACCAGGTAACAGAGAATGATTCCCAGTATTGCACCTGCGATCAGCGCCACAAAGATCTTCGTGGTAAGGCCCATTTTCTTTTTCTGCTGTGTTTTCTCTTTTATATTTTTCTCTTTCATTCTAGTCCTCCGCTCTTTCATCCATATATTCTTTCAGCGATGCTTTCCAGTCCGGCATGTCATACACTTCAATAATACGGAGGATAAAATTATCAAGGACGGCATATGGCGGTCTGACAGAAGAAAGATCTGACTGCTCTGTCGGCACGGATCTCAGTTCGATCTCCTTTCCTGCAAGGCGAAGGATCTCGGTTGCAAACTCATAACGGTTGCATACACCGCTGCAGGTTACGTGATAAGTTCCATATTCGTTGGTATCGATAAGATACAGGATCATTCTTGCCAGATCCTTGGCGCTGGTCGGTGATCCGAACTGATCCGAAGCAACGGAAAGCGCCTGGCCTTTTTCTGCTGTCTCCAGCACACGGTTTACAAAATTGTTTCCGCCTTTTCCGTATACCCAGTTGCTTCGGATAATGAAATGTTTGTGTGTAAACTCTTTTACATAGTTCTCTCCGGCTCTCTTGGAACGGCCGTAAACAGTCAGCGGATTGGTATCGTCAAACTCTGTATACGGTTTTTTGCTCTTTCCGTCGAAAACATCATCTGTGGAAAGCTGGACGATCTTTGCCCCGCATTTTCTTGCCACGATGCTTAAGTTTCTTGCTCCCAGTGCGTTGACACGGTATGCATGTTCCGGATTCTTCTCACACTCATCGGTATCTGTGATACCGGTGCAGTTGATGATCACATCCGGACGGTTAATGGAACCGAAGTTGATCACTTCATCTGTGTCTGTGATATCCAGCTCATCAAGATCTGTGTTCAGAGTCTCGATCTGCATTGGATCCAGAACATCATTCAGTGCCCGTCCGATCTGTCCGTTGGCACCTGCGATCCATACTTTTAACATCTTTCTACCTCCCTGGTGTAATATGTGTGATATATAAAATAAAGAGACATTGATTTAGATCAAAACCAATGCCCCTTTAACCTATATACTGTAATATATTTTATCAATATCACAAAAAACTGTCAAGAAAAAAGCCCCTGTTTCCATAAGGTTCCTGCTGCTGATGTTACTGCCCACCAGCAGTATTTCCTCAAGATGTTTTTGTGAACAGAATTTACAGAAATCCTGAGGATCGGGAGTTCCATAACTCCCGATTTTGTATTGTAAATTCTGTCCCATGAATTATAATCTAAACAGGAGATCATCTAAAAACACATACAAAGGAGAAACTTATGAAAAAGCTAAAAAATTAACATCTCTGCTATTTCTGTTCTGCTGTCTTTGCTTCTGTCTGATCCTGTTTCCACAGACAGCCCGGGCAGGCTCTCTTACGCCAACCGCACAGGACAATCTCAATGTCAGGTTACGCCGTACCTCTGATCTTATTCCTGTTTCCGGCGGATACATGAGGGTCTTCCACCAGAAAAATTCTGTCGGCGTTGAATATTACGATAATGATCTGAAGATCAGAAGCAAGCGCAAGATCAACATGGAGCTTCCACTGTGGGGTGGCTTTTATGCCGGATCTGACGGATATTATCTGGTAGAAGGCCAGACAAACAACAAAGAAAACGATTCCGCTGAGGTCATCCGCGTTATCCGCTACGATACAAGCTGGAACCGGAACGGTGCAGCAGCAATTACCAGTAACCCGAAGCTTTTTGGCGGTGAGGTCCGCACGCCCTTTGACTATGGCTGTGTGGAAATGACAGAAAGCAACGGCAAACTCTATGTTGTTACCGGTCACGAAGGATATGTGGATCCCTCTGTCGGTCAGGGACATCAGGGCTTCCTTATGGTCGAGATCGACCAGGCAACCATGAAAGGAAAGATCGTTTCCTGCGATCTGTGGCATTCCTTTGCACAGTATATCAAATCACAAGGTTCTTATCTCTACGTACTGGAGCAGAGTGAGGGTTCACGATGTACAATTCTTTCCAGATACGACAGCACTACACTTGCCTGCACCACCATAGAGCTTTTGCCATACGGAGGCTCACATACTTCTGTGTGGGCACTGGCCTGCTACGCAAGCGTTGACGGCATGGCTGTTTCCTCTGACAGTGTATTATGCGTTGGCACTTCCATCGATCAGTCCAAATATGATAAGGTATCTGAAAACACGCCTCATAACCTTTATCTGTCCGTCACACCAATGTCTGACTTTTCCGAAAAAGCAACCACTACCAGGAAGCTTACCAACTTTACAGGCGGAGGAAAAAGCTTTGCGGGCGTAAAGATCACCAAAATAAATGACAACCGTTTTATGATTTCCTGGGAAGAATACGTCTCCGACGATAACAAGAAAAACTCTTCCGCTAACGATCCGCTCTCTTCCAGCACCCTTCATTATCTTTTTGTGGACGGAAAGGGAAAGAGTCTCAGCAAAGAGTTTACAACAGCTGCTCCGATTTCTGACTGTCAGCCTGTGGTAAAGGATTCCAGGGTCGTTTATTATGCTTCAAACTCCAACACCTTGAACTTTTATTCCATTAATTCCGACAACGGAAAAGCTGACAAAAAAACTTACCATATCGCAGGTGACAACGCAACCTGGAATTTCAAAAACGGTATCCTTACGATCTCCGGCTACGGACCACTTTCTATTTCCACAGAGGAAAACCACCGATACCCGGTCTCTTCAACAAAAGGCTGGTTTACCTTCTACAGCGATTCCTCCTGGAAAGCTATCAAAAACCAGATCAGAAAGGTAATAATAAAGCCCGGGATCACAAGTATTTCCGAAAGGGCCTTTGTTTATCTTCCTGAGCTGAAAGAAGTGGACATCCAGAAAGGGGTCACAAAGATCGGAAAAGAAGCTTTCGCCTACTGTGACAAGCTATCCAGGATCAACATACCTGATACTGTTAAAAGCATTGGAACGGATGCTGTGTGGGGCGGCTACGGGTATGTCAACTCTCATGCATATTTTTGCAAGATCCATGCTCCGTACGGCTCTTACGCAGTTACATATGCCAAGAAAAACAATATCAGCTATGCATGCAATATTTCCGATGCAGCTGTAACAGGGATCAAAAAAACATATACCTATACAGGCTCTGACATAAAGCCCGTTCCAACCGTAACTCTTGGAAAAGCAAAGCTTTCTGGCATCAATGATTATCATGTGACATACCAGAACAATAAAAAAGCAGGAACTGCTACCCTGAAGATCATCGGTGATTACCATTTCTACGGAACCATCACCTTAAATTTCCAGATCACTCCTGCAGCCACACCAAAGCCACAGACTGCAAAAACATTCCGGGATGCTTATAATGTCTACACAGTCAATACCACCGGGACTTCCGTAGCACTGAAGGGACCACGTTCACGCAATACTGTCACTGCAAAGATTCCGGCCACTGTCAAAGCTAACGGAAAAACCTACAAAGTCACAGCCATTGCAGCCAATGCCTTCAAAAACTGTAAAAACCTGAAACAGGTAACGATTTCAGGAAATATCACAAGCATAGGTGCCGGAGCCTTCCAGGGATGCACAAGTCTTCGTACTGTAAAAATCGGTCCCCGAGTTTCTGCAATCGGCACAAAAGCTTTCTGTGACTGTAAGGCCCTTACCTCTGTCACCATACAGACAGGACGTCTTACTTCCAAAAGCTCAGGTAAATATATCTTCACAAGAGCAGGTCAGAATAATTACAAAAAACTGACTGTAAAGGTTCCGGCAAGCAGACTTTCCTCTTACAAAAAGCTGTTTCAGAGCCAGGGTCTGTCCACACAGGCCAGGGTTATCAAATAGTCAGGATCGTACCTTGCATTTCCACGCCCCTTATGCTATACTCAGTTTCGCTGCAAAAGCCCGCAAAAACCAAGGTCGTACAGGGCTTACAAGGCGGTCACCGCCTATAAATGTGCCGAGTGTTCGTGACCTTCCACTCGTAAAACAAAACTAAAGGAGAATAAAAAACATGAAAAACAAAGGTACTCATTTTCTGGTACAGGGAGCTGCCATTGCAGCTGTATATGTTGTCCTGACACTGGTATTCGCGCCACTTAGCTTCGGTGAAGTTCAGATCCGGTTTTCCGAAGCGCTGACCGTGCTTCCGTTCTTCACACCGGCTGCCATCCCGGGACTGTTCGTGGGATGTATCATCGCCAATCTTCTTGGCGGTGCGATTCCAGTTGACATCATTTTCGGAAGCATTGCCACACTTATCGGTGCATTCTTTACCTACAAGCTTCGCAATACAGGCAAATGGACAGCCCCGATCCCGCCGATCGTTTCCAACATTGTGATCGTTCCTCTTGTGCTTCGTTACGGATATGGCATTAACCTTCCTATCCCGTTTATGATGCTCACAGTAGGAGCCGGCGAATTTATCTCAGCCGGTGTGATCGGTATGATCCTTCTTGGAGCACTTTCCAAATACAAAAATGTACTTTTTCATAAAAAAGCAGCAGTCTGACTAAATCTGCTGCCCACAAAAAGGAGCCATGAGAAAACAGCAGCATTTCTCATGGCTCTCTTTTATTTTTTCTCTGCGGATTCCTGCAGACTGCGCAGGATCCTCTTTTCCATTCTGGATACCTGTACCTGGGATACGCCAAGCTCATGGGCGATCTCCATCTGGGTCATGTTCTGAAAATACCGCATATAGATCAACCTCCGCTCCTTTGCCTCCAGAGTCCCCAGTATCTCTTCCAGAAAAATCCTGTCCAGTACTTTTTCCTGCCGATTTTCTTTTTCCGGAAGCTTGTCCATCAGAGAAATCTCCGTTCCCTCACCCTGATAGATCGTTTTGTGAAGAGATTCCACCTCTGCACCGGATTCCATGGTCATTACCAGTTCTTCTATGGAAATTCCCATTTCCTCTGCCATTTCTCCCGTCGTAGGTTCCCGCTCCAGCCGGCGTGTCAGTGCTTCTCTCACCTGATAGATCCTGTAGTGGTTTTCCTTCAGAGAACGGCTTACCTTCAGTATCCCGTCGTCCCTGAGATAACGTTTGATCTCTCCGATGATCATGGGAACGGCATAGGTGGAAAATTTCACATCATAGGACATGTCAAACTTATCCACAGCTTTCAGAAGTCCGATGCTGCCGATCTGGAACAGATCCTCCATCTCCACCCCTCGTCCCAGAAAACGCTTTGCCACACTGTATATCAGTCCTGTATTTTCCTCAAACAAAAGATCTCTTGCCGCTTTATCCCCCTGGTGTGCACGCCCGATGAGGACAAGAGTACGATCCATAGTTACCTCCTGATGATCTTTTTCATGTGCACTGTAGTTCCACGGCCAACCTCCGATTCCACCTGAAGCTCATCCATAAACGCCTCCATGAATGTAAACCCCATACCGGAGCGGTCTTTATCAGCCTTTGTGGTAAACAGAGGCTCCATGGCTTTTTTGATATCCGGGATCCCGGCTCCGTGATCTGTCACATCTACCTGAAGCTCCTGCCCCCGGAGACGACATTCTACCCGGATCTTATGTATCTCTCCTTCATACCCGTGTATGATGCAGTTGGTCACTGCCTCCGATACTGCGGTCTTCAGATCCGAAATTTCCTCCAGCGTAGGATTCAGCTGTGTGCAGAATGAAGCCACAGCAACTCTTGCCAGTGCTTCATTTACCGGTCTGCTGTCAAAAATGATCGTCATTTCATTTGTGTTTTCCATCATAAACACCCTCCTGTTCACCTGCCGATTTTTTTATTCCACAGATTTCAATATATTTTCCCACTCCGGATAGCCGCAGAAGCTTTGCAATATGACTGTTCACATTGACAACCTGCACACATTTCCCCCTCATGCCAAGTGCCCGGTACCTACCCATCAGCAGACCGATCCCGGAACTATCCATAAAAACGGTCTCTGAGAAATCAAAAATCATATTTTTTATATAGTTATGTCCAATAATTCGGTCTGAATCTCTCCGAATCTCATCAGAAGCCGGATGATCCAGTTCCGCCGGAAGATGTACAGTCAGCACGGTTCCGGATTTTTCAAAACCTGATGTCATTCTATCATTCCCCCATTTTGATTTTTTATTCCATTTCTCATGACCAAAGGGTAAAAAAAGAGGAATGCGCCAACGCACATTCCCCTTATCCGAGGTTTCTCCTCTGTATGAGTTATGATCTTTTTTATTCTGTATAACCTCCATCGTAAGAGGAATCCTCATCTCCTCCGTCACTGTAGCTGCTGTCTTCTCCGGAATCTCCGTCAGGGCTCTGTGCATCTTCTCCCGCCGAAGCTGCGGCATCCGCTCCAGCTTCAGCTGTTCCATCTGTGCTGCTGTCAGCACTGGACGTTCCGCCAGAAGCTCCGCTCTCGATCCCGCTTACACCGGTCTTTCCGCTGATAGTACTGTAAATCCCCTTTGCAGAATCTGACAGTGTATCCACATATACCTTCTGTAGTTCCAGCGCCGCTGTATCCAAATCCTCCTGCTGCATGGCAGTATATGCATTAAACAAAGCCTCATAGCTCTGACTGCGTTTCTGCTCTTCCTCTGCCTGCTTGGCAACTGCATCTGCCGTATCACTGGACTGGGCAGCTTCTCCCTGAGCTTTGGTAAGCTCCACGCTCTGGCTGGAAAGAGAATCACTGTACTGTATGATCTGCTGATTGGCCTGCCTGTAAATATCCTGTTTCACAGCCGGCAGTACAAGGAGCCAGAATGCTGCCGCCCCTGCCGCAAATCCAAGTACCGTGGTAAAGAAAAGTGATATCTTTGATCTTTCTTTATAAGACGACGGCCTTACAACGATTTCTCCTGAAATATTATCATTCTCATTTTTTTCATTTCCAAACAAGCCCTTACGCCGTTTTTCCATCTTTGTGGTAACACCCGTCTGCTCGTCAACTTCACGCAGGAAACGAAGTGTGGTGGTATTGGTTTTGTCGATCCTGGCTGCTTTTTTCAGGGTTCTTCTCGCCTTATTCCACTCCTGATTCTTCATCTGGATCAGAGCAAGAAGATGATACCCCTTGATCAGCTTGGGATTCTGGGACAGGATCTTTTTCAGGCGGATGGCCGCCATATCCTCATGGCCTTCCCTGCACATGGCGAGGGCATTGTTATATTTCTTGATGCTTTCGTTGATTGTTTCCAGTTTGTTCTGATTTGCCTGAAGCCTGGCAATATATTCTGAAGCCAGATTTCGGTTCTTCTGGATATTCTTGCTGATGACCCACTCACTCAGTGCGGCAACCACCTCACCGGTCTCAAAATATACAAGACCAAGAAGATTTCTTGCACGGATATTCCGTTTGTCATAAGCAAGACTTTGCTTCAGACAGCTGATCGCCCCGGACAGATCCCGGATGCTGGCTTTTTCCAGCCCCTGATTATAATAAAGCTTGGAAAGATAATCCACCTTCTTCTGGATCAGTACATTGGCTCCACAGTGCGGACAATAATCCAGATCTGTATCCGTCAGGAACGCTCCACAGTTTATGCAGTTCATCCACTTCTCCTTATCTTACACGTCTGTTGCTCTTGACCTCACGCAGCATCTCCTGGAGTACATCCATGATATCTGTGATCTCCCGGTCATAAATGACACCTTCTACATCTGCCACATCCAGACATGGTTCAAATTTCTTCAGTTCCTCTTCGTAATCGATCATAATTTTTTCCTCCTGATCACAGCCTTGATCTCACCGACCAGATAAAGGGATCCTACACAGAATAGCATTCCATCCTCACCTTTTTCCTTTACTGCCCGTTCAAAAGCTGCTGGAACATCCTCTATTGCTTCCACTTCCGGTACTCCGTCTTCACGAAAGATCTCCGCAAGCTCTTCTACCGGAACTTTACGGTATCCGCCTACCTGTGTGACGATCACATGTCGAAAACGGATCCTGCTACAGATCGTGCGGATCATATCCGTATAGTCCTTGTCATCCACTGCGGAAAACAGCAGAGTCAGAGGAAATTCCTTCTGGAAATGTTCTGCTGTCTCTACAAACTTCTCAACACCGTCTTCGTTATGTGCGCCATCCACGATCACCCCCGGAAGAACCGTTTCCATCCTTCCCTGCCAGCGTGTTTTTGCCATACCAGCCTTCAGAGCCTCCAGAGATACCGGAATCTGATCTTCCAGTACCTGAATGGTTTTCACCGCAAGCGCTGCATTCATAACCTGATAACGGGCGATAAACGGTATATCAAATACGGTATCGCCATATGTCTCGTCCTTAAGAGAAAACCGGATTCCGTCCTTTGTGATCTTATGGATCTCTGTGTCTTCCCGTTTCAGCTCATAATATGGACATCCCAGCTTCTCTGCATGCTCACGCATCACTCCGGCCGCATCCGGATCATTTCCATCGTAGATCACCGGAACACCCGGCACCATGATCCCTGCCTTCTCTCCTGCGATCTCGGAAACTGTATTTCCAAGATACTGCATATGATCGAGGCTGATGGATGTGATCACACAGGCTGCCGGATCCTCCACAGCAGTGGTTGCATCCAGACGTCCGCCAAGACCGGTCTCCAGTGTTACATAATCCACGCCGGCTTCTGCAAAGATCACCATTCCCATCAGAAGGAGTGTCTCAAAATAGGTGGGATGATAGCTTCCCTCTGCAACCAGCTCATCGGAAAGCTTTTTAACTTTTTCAAAAGCACGAAGGAAGGTATCGTCATCGATCACTTCCTCGTTGATCTGAAAACGCTCGTTGATCTCAACCAGATGAGGAGATGTAAAAAGTCCGCAGGAATATCCTGCTTCCCGAAGGACCGATGTGATAAAAGCACAGGTACTTCCCTTTCCGTTGGTTCCTGCCACATGGATCACACGGAATTTCCTCTGCGGATCTCCAAGTCTTCTTAAGCATTCTCTGGTATGGTCCAGGCTGTTCTTAGTAGTAAATCTCGGTATATCTTCAATATACGCAACTGCTTCTTCGTAATTCATAAAAAAAACCATCACTTATCTATAATGTATTCGTAAAGAACTTTTGGGGAGAAAAGCTTCTCCCCTCCTGTTCGTTACGATACCATTATATAATAGTGGTGGAAGATGTCCAGTCCTAATCGTAATATTTTATCCGACATTTTTTGTATCGGAGTATCTTTTCTATGCCATTTACTGGTTGTCTGTACTGTTTTCTTCACCGGAATCTTCTGTGGATTCCGTTTCTGACGCTGTATCCGTTTCCTCCATTGACCCTGTATCAGAACTGCTCTTTTCACTGTCAAGCTTCCACTTGCTGTCAGCGAGCAGCGCATAAACCGCCCGGTCATGGCTCTTTGTCATGGCCTTTCTTGTGGAACTGTTACTTCGCTGCACTACCGAGAGCCGGTCAAAATCATCCAGTTCCTTTCCGGTAATGATCAGCTTGGTAGGATTCACGTAAACCGTATCATACCATTCTCCGTTGATCTTCACCTGGCTGGACGGCGTAAAGTTTGTTCCCTGGATATAATAGGTGTGATCCGTCTCAGACACAACCTGAATGGAATCCAGCGTGGTATCATAGATTCCCATACGCATTCTGGTACGCAGATAAGGACTTTCGCCGCTTTTTCCGTAGGAATATCTCTTTCCATAAAGGAGGTCATACTGCAGGGTTTCCAGATCCACCTGATAATTTCTGGTATTTCTTCTTGCCTGATGATAGCGGAAAACAGTTCCCTCATGGATTCCCACACGATCCATAACCTCTGCCGCCATCTGGTATGCTGCAAGATTTTCATTCTTTTTCTTAAGTCCGAAGTTATCCCACATCACATACTCTGTCTGGAACAGATATTTATTCTCCACATCCTCCACGGTCAGTCCCATGGTCGGCAGATGGTCTCCATAGAATACGATCACTGTCGGTTCGCCACGGTCTTACACTGCTTTTACCAGATCCCCTGCAAACTTATCCATCTCATAGACCTGATTCACATAGTATT